>OMLO01001960.1_pt1 | contig 16282 bp, 10 predicted proteins | sample 1674811 | NCBI WGS metagenome assembly OMLO01 (sample SAMN06265003, study PRJEB25207) | coral metagenome | isolation source: Coral host | place: Mexico:La Bocana,Puerto Morelos, Mexico | collected 2008-11-13 | reverse complement strand
CCATTTTGAAAGTAAGAAGCTGGATCTTGGTCCATTCCAATAAATGAAACAAAATTTTCAGGAGTTGAGATTGCCCTAAGATCAACAATAAAAAGAAGAATGATACAGTCGAGCATCAACTACATGTCATCGCTTCCTCTCTACAACAGCAACTTCTTTAGAACGGCCAGTTTTTTTTTGTGCCGGAGGACAGTCCATACAGTTACTCCTAATTTAACATCTCTTCAATGGACACCTCTCCACAACGGCAACAGCCACTAAAATTCGCCCCAACTGGGAAAATAACCTCTCCACAACGACCAGTTAATCAACAACTGACAAACTGTGTACCTGTACACTGTAGGTCGTCCCACACAAGCCTGAAAGCGTATGAATTGCTGAGTAGCAATATAGTTTGGCGTTCCTTGATTGAGGTGAACCGTATTTCAGGAGGGAGATAGCATGACGCACCTCTTTGTGCTGTGTCCTTCCTTTACAATGAAATGCTTTTAGCCTCAATGAAGCAACCGTAACCCATGATACCTTTCAACTTAATCAATGTCAAGTACGCTTTAACGCCTTTGTAGGACAGCCTTTCTTTAAACACTCAAAACCCACCATTCGTTGGACTCTCTGGATGCTAAAATAAGCACTTTTGAAAAAATGTTGCACACCCGAATAAAACAGGTGTCATGTGACACCCTTACCTCCTCATAAAGGCCACCTCTCTACAACTGCCACTTTCCTCTGTCCCCAAGGTAGCCATTACACCTTTTGTGTTAATACACATCAATAACATTGTCACTTACACTTGCATTTCGTCACTCAGCCAGATTTCTCTGATGGGAGTCAACAGCTCAATGAGAAATTCGTTTTGTTTTTCTCTGCTTAGTTTATTGCTGAAATTAGAATAAAACGACACAAGCAAACACCTCATTTTAACTGCATAAAATGAAGCAACATGAATTATCATTCAGATTGATACTATTAAAAGTACTTTCGCATGCACCCCCGAATCTCTTAAATTACTAACAGTTTTAAGAACCTCCTACCAACAGCTTTGTTGGCATAGATAAAGAAAGTTCATTTCGGTTTTTGTTCATATGAAATAGAGCTAGCCAATTACTATGTCAAATGAATGCTTTCATTTTGAGTAATCCAGTTATGCACCGGCGGGCCACCAAAATAATGTCATGCTTAAGGTAGCCATGTTGATGGAATTCTTAATTTGACTTGACAATGCCCACATAGGAACACTGAGACAACTTCACTATAAATGATACATTAAAGACAAGATTCCTGATTAAGTAATGAGAAATTAACATTAGAGAGAAAAGAGCTCATAATTTGTTTCCGTGCATACATGTAAGATACATGTGTTTGGTTTTTGTGGTTTCTAACTCACTCTGTGTAGACTGACTTAATGAGCAGTTGCAGAGAATGTGAGCTTCATAGATTCCAAGCTTAATACTATACATGTCACGATATTATCACACACCTGGCAATGACTAAAGCTTCAGTTAAAGTACATCTGTCTTTTACAGGAACTAGTTCTCCTACAAACAGGGACTGAACATGCTGCTTTAAAGCATCAAACACAGGCTGAAAAAAAAACAATCAATCATTCAAGAATCAATAACTTTATTTAAGTGTCGAGCCTAGTATCTAGCCAACAGAGAAGACCCTCTGCTAATTAACGCCATTTAATTATGATTAAACAAACGATTAATTTAATAGTAAGCTTGTGAAATTTATGTAGTGGCACAGGCCATAGCAGTGTTGTTTTTGTTGTTGTTGTTGTCAATGACGATGACTTTGGCCATTCAACAAGACAAATAATTTACTATTTTTGACAAGCCAAGTCTTACCACGAGTAGCTCTCCAAAACCTTTGCAAATTTTTATGACTGCACCACATGCATGCCGACGGGCGTGGAGAACATCAGGACTCCAGGGACCCTATAAACAAAATAATCAACTATGGTCACAAGATCCTGCAATGCGTGATCAACAATCCATATAGCCAATTTTTAATTCAGAATTGTCTTTGAATGGTTACAAAATAAAAGTAATTATAAATAAGACTTATTGTACATACCTTTGGATCCCCAGTCGTGTTAAACAGAATCACTTGGAACATCTAAAGAAGAAAAAAAATGCAAAATAGTAAATGATACGCAATCAACATTAAGCACAGAACTAAAATATTGAAAAATCAAGTACTCATGTCCCTCGGTTGATCTTTTTAATTTTCTAGTCACCTGACTAATTGATAGGATGTATAAATAATTATTGTAAAGAGAAATTTGGGGGGTGAATTTGCTTGTTTACCTTTTTGAGAACATCCATCACCAAGTCTGTGTTGTATGTCAGAAAAGGGTAAAGGGCCTGAGTAGCATCAGTCACGCTAGACAATACATCAGGGACCTGTGGGAAAATTATTTCAAATTAATTTTGACCATGCACTCTAAAAGGAGAAAGCAAGGCAGAGTGGTTAAGAAGCTTGTCTTGTAATCAAGAGCTGACTATCTCTAAAAATATACCTTACTTGCAAAAAAGTTTGGACAATTTTAATTTCAGACCAAAAGCATCCAAAGTGTTTTGAAATGTAAAACCTTTAGGCTACAGTAAAACTAACACTTTCAGAGATGTTATTTCAGTCTAAAATGAGATTTATAGGTGAAAATCTATGTTTTAGCAAATATTTTTCAGTGAAGTGTCCAAAATTTTTGTCTGACATTTGTTCAAAGTGAATAAAGGTGTCTGAAAACTAAAAATCTAAAACAAAGGTCTAAAATTTTTATGTCCAAACATTTCCCCACGCAATGTACTCGGCAAACAGACCTGAGTTAAGGGGAGAGACCTAAAGACAGTCTAAGCAAGTGTTTACTCCTACCTTTGAGTCAACTGCTAAAGTTGTCTGGATGCATTTTCTGACCAGTTCAACAAATGCCACAGATGTTTCTTGAAATGTCACCTGGCCCTGAATGATCTCCTATGGGTGACAGGTGAACATGACAAGTCAAAGCTTTTCACATAATATATAAATTAAACCCTCACATTTATATCAAATTAAAAGTCAAAATTCTTGTATTTTTGAGGGTTAGTGCTAACTGACAGCAAAGCAGGTAAAAAGTGTGGGGCAAAATGCATATAATGGAGGGGGTTAGTTCCTGTCACACTGATTTCTCAGTGTAGAATAATTATGTGAACTTACATGTACCTGGAAACAAGACCAACCATGAGCCAAGAGGTGGGTGGGAGGGGACATTACACTACAGCAATGACTCAACTACACATGTGCAATTGTTTACTGGCCAACAGCAGACTTCTCAGTTAATAAACAATTATTGGATGAGGTTTTTGTGATATCCAGTATAATCAAGGTCAAGGTAGGAGTTATCAGCCAAAGCCGAAGGCTCCGAGACCTTGATAATTCTGGATATCACAAAAACCGAATCTAATTATTGTTTTATTATACATTGAATGAAACAAAAAAGGTCAAGCTTTTGCTCCTTCACTAACAGCAAGCACCACAAAGTGCACGAACTTGACATGATTACCCCTAGAAATCAGGCACCGTGGTCATAAATGATATGATTACCCATGACCTTGAGTGTCCTTGACATTATTATTGTATAATCTGCAGTTATGATGTCACAGACGCTGATTTCAAAAATTCACTGTATGCTTTCGGCCAATCAGAAAAGAAAGAGTGAGTTCAATGTATAATAGCTATGGTTATTAGTAATCTCATGTAACTAGGAGATCCGTGTCTGCTAACCTGGCAATTATCCAGTTTAAAAAATCTAGACATCACTGAATCCAAAAAGCGAGTAAGCCCATCCCACTCATGAATCATCTTCTCTGTCTCACCTGCACTGACTGAATTAAAAAAAGGTCTGTTAGTGTACATGTATACTTGTGTAAGCTTCTATACATGATACTTGTACAACTTTTTGCACGGAAGCAAAACTCTTGTCGTGGTAAAAGAAAGGCATAATGTTAGCCCTAAAGTCATTTCATTTGATCATTGATTATGTTTCTTTGTTTGTCAATATTGTCGATGTTATATGACATTATTTTACATTTTGTACAACCATAATTAAAAACAATCTGACTAGATACTAGTTGGTTAAGAAACACTTGAGAACTTGAGGTGCAAGCCAATTGCCAGCACTGTTTAATAATAATAGTATGATCATTGTACTTTCTTTATCACCCTTGTGACCCTAGAAAACCTAGTGTAGAGTATTTAATGACAGCGCAAATAGAGGCTTCAAGGATTTTTATCACTGACTTCTAGGTCTGGTGTACAAGTTATGAAACTTGTTGCAAAGTAACATACGTTGCACATCAGCTGTGGGGGTTTGTGCAGCCCGCTGTAACAACCACTCAGCTCCATACAGGAAAGTATTGACAGGATGTATCATTGTCATATGTCGGATGACATCCATTATTTCTCCTCGCACCTCTGAAACAAGACATTAAATGGCCTTTAAATCTTACCTTGATTATCATACACCTCTCAGGGTTGTAGCTAGTGGGTTCTGGGGTGTCCATGACCCCCCTTTTGTAAGCCTTTTTAACTGAAGGTAAACAACCTACAACAGGTTGGCATGAAGAAACTACATTGTACATGCAGGAGTATTTGTACTACCCCATGAATGGGATGCTAGTCTGATTGCAGCTGACAGAGTTACCCACTGTCCATTTATACACCTAAGAGGGTGAAGTGTCTCACTCAAGAACACCACACAATTGTCCCTTGCCAGAGTTTGAAACGGTCGATACATGAGGGAAATGTGCCTCCTATAAGCTATCCAGGACTGTTCTATGAGTTGTTTTGTGAGTAAACTTTGCTCTTTCTTACAGCTACCATTTACCTCAACATGAAGGAAATTTTCAACTGAGAAATCTTTTCTAACACTTACGGCCATTCACAGATGTGAATTCTCTCTCGCTGTTAAAGTCTTCTCGGTTAAAAATACTTCCTGGCGAGTCTTCCACTTCTGGATCACCAACCTGAAGAGAATGGAGATAAAATTATGTTACATATCATGTCTAATGAAATTGATATGACACTCTACTGTATTAAGGTCACCTAATTATCTTAGTTGATTACTTGTTAGTACATATGGTCCTACATATGGGAGAGGCAGTAGCCATCATTCGTGCACTCATCATGGAATCAAGCTGTCCGGGTTTGAGCCCTGGCTTGGAGCCATTGTGTTATCTTCTAGGACAAGATGCATTACTCTCACAGTGGCTCTGTCCACCCAGGTGTATATAAAATCAAAATGGCTACCACAGTACCAGTAAACTTAAGGCTGGAAGTTAAACCTGTGCTGGCCTAGCATCCCATGTAGTTGGGATTAGAAATACTCCTAGTTGCTTCATGCTACAGAAACTGGGATAAGCCCTAGCCTGATGGGCCCCTTGGTTTGTATCCAAACTACATGATCTAAATTCTGTATATATTTCTTCGAATTTTGTCACTGTAGTGTCAAAACCCTCAAATAAGTTATGAATCAGTTAAAAGCAATGCATGATATGATGTATATCATGATAATTTATGAATTGTAACTGATTATGGATATGTTGTAGTTAAAAATTAAATTCAGGTGAAAATAAAATTTCTTTGTCTCTTAATCCTTGTTAGAAGACAAAGGAAATTCTTATTAGAAGACAAAGGAAATTGCAAATCAAACTAAGTTAAATTTTTTTTTACCTGAATTTAATTTTAACTACAACACATACATTCAAATACCTTGTAAAGTTTAGCTTTGGCTATCTCCATAAGTGATGGAAATCTCTCCTGAAATGTTTCATCCATGGAGATAACAGGATTTCTCAGGAATGAAAGCCAAAGTCCATTTGTCAAGTGAGGCAGTGTCTGGAAATAACCACAAAACAAAAATAATTTCTGCAACTCTAAAATTTTATTGATCATAATATTACTGATGCCACTCCTACAGTGTACAAAGAAAGTCCCCAGCTTGTACTAATGAGACATACAGTGTAAGACTCCCATGAAAACACGAAATAATACAAGCCTAGTGTAACAGTACCAAAAAGACCTGGTCAGGGCAGAGAAAGACCAAGTGGATCTTGCCCAAAAACGCAAGACAATGACTACGCCTTTGGTAAATCCTGAGCTACGCAATTCAGAGTTTGATTTCATTCCTCTACTTACACATCTTCTTTTATTACTAATCACACCCATAGAGTATACAATCAGACATATAATTTTGTACTTTATGCATACACTGTAGCTATACCCTGGATCATTCAATGCAAAGGAAACTTAACTACCATACCAAACTTTCATGCTTTGAGAATGCTATCAGTGCTTCTAAATACTGTCTGAAGTTTGGAGGTCTTTCTGTAGGCTTGTCAGCATTCTGAACATAAAAATTGATTGCAAAGAAGAAATAACCATTATATCACTTTTAATTAATAAATAATGATTATCAGTTAGTTGGAAGGAAACCACATGTACATGTAAGGCTGCAAACTCATAAAACTTCATTAAGTCTTATGATTATTTCAGTCATTTCAGACAACTTCTTAGTGTACGACAGCTGACTAAAATATTAACTACATGTACTTTTATTAATGTTGAGGCAAAAAAAAAAATACAAACTTTTCCCTTTCTTACCCATAAATAAAATAGCTGTACTTCCCCTAGAGCAACAAGAACTTGGCAGAGTCTTTTCAGAAAAAGATACTGCTTCTCGTCAAACTCAGCTGTAATAGATTTTCTGGAGGACAATAAAAAAGTCAAAACTTTGAATACATGTACAAGAATACTATTCATTTTGTCCTTCATAACAATTTGAATTTATGACAGTCTTTGTGAAATAAATTATACCCACCATATCTTGAGGAGAGTCAAACAAAATCTTCTAATAAGTACACAATGTCATATAAAAACCTATTGTAATTGCTACAACTGTACATGTAATTGCTACACAAAATGTTCGTAAAAAAGAAAAAAAAAGAGAGACAGAACAAAGACAAAGTCTCATAACAATTTTATAACCATATTATTTTAAGATCCAAACGTGAAGGAAAGGCTTACAGGACTAAAACAAAAGAAATCACTTTGAGGTTGGAGCATGAGTGAAGCCCAAGCCCTGGTACTGTATATTGTGATGTTGCAGAAAATGCCCATACCCCCCACAGAAGGATTTTTTAGTTTGAGCCCCCCCCCCCCCCACCTCTCCGGAAATTCCAGTTTAGCGTCATTCCTTTGTTTAAAAAATTGTCAATTGTCCTTTTAAAATCCCTCTCCCCCTTGGATTTTTGTTAACTGTCCACAACAAAGGATCCTTCAGGGACAAGACAAACATATTGCAACAAAAGATTGAACTAAAAAAGACCACATTTGGCACCGTGATGACACTACAACAACCACTAACATTGTAGCAGTAGGGCTGTAAAAATAATTTAATACTCACTCTAATTACATGTATATGCCTGTGTCTCACAAGGACTGGGAACTATCGAATTCATGAATTTGATCAGCTGAAATCAAAATTGATCACAATCTAGATTTTACCATCTAATCCATTACATTCCCTCATACAGATCCAGTATCTCCTGCTAAGTTAAGAACAAAATTAAACTAAAAAAAATATTTATTCTTACTGGGCAGCTGACAACATAACACTCATGGCATCCTCACTAAACAGCTTCAACATTGGTGTTCTTTGCTCATGTTTTCCCTGGAACAAAAATTCCAAGAGGTACACTATACGCATATGCTGCTAGCAGTTTTTTAATAACAGTATGTGGTTGTAATTTCCACTTCTAGTTAACTCAATAAATAAATAAAAAATATTATTATATTCAACAATAGCCACCATTTGATATTATAAATAAATAAAAATATTCTGATATTTGTTCATGGGCATTATCTGTTCTGAGAAGTAAAAACTGTTTGAGCTTGGGGTAATTGACAATAATTATCATTCTTTGAAATCTACATGTAGGTGAATAGTGGCAGAATATTTACTGAGCCACAAAGCAGGTAAATATTCTGCTGCTATTCAGCAAGATTGAAAAGAATAATTTGTTATACACATGTGAAATGATCTCAACAACAGACGAAAAGGAATTAATCATAAAAATCAATTTAATTAACCTCTCAACTCATGTATGGAAAACTAGGAAACTGCAAGAAGTAAGCGCAAAACTACATTGTATTTAAATATAATTTTCAAACATGGCAAATCCAGTTAACCTTCTGCTTGCAAAACAAATTCAACATTCAATCAAAGTTTTCTTTTTCACTTGAAATGAAAATTGAAAGAGCAGCTGGAGAAACTAAGGGTCAACATAAAATTTTACCATGTGTACAGGACTTTGCCAATAAACCCTGCAGTACTCATTTCTGTCAATGCCGCACAAAGATTTATAGTTTACCTAGAAATAAAAAAAAATTTAATTTACCTTTCTACTGACAATAATGAGAAGACATTCGCAACTTGGTATTTTAAGCGCATCTTCCTCCAGTAACAAGCACAGCATCTGTAGTATGATACAATCTTGAGCATACAGCACTCCAAACTTTACCCAGTCTAGATATCCTGTCAAAGTTAACAGTGTCTGTTCAGCTACACGCTGGTGAACTGCTGCCTGGAAGAAAAGAAAAAATAATGCTTTTAATTATTAACTACCCCTTTTAAGCCAAGGCTAATTTACAACTATTATTACAGGTCCAAAGTCTTGTACATGTACACTACATGTTAATCAGGTGTTTCGCTAACATTTTCAGCAGGAGGACAAAACCTATTTTGAACTGAACTTCTTTATAACAAAAACCTTCCTCTCGATGATCAGGCCAGGCAGGCAAAATCATCCTCACAGCCAGTCATTTTGTCCAGTGCCCACTGCAGGTCATAATGAGACCCCTGTGTTATTACCAAGGTGTTAACATTAACTTCCCACTTGCCGAGAGACAAATTAAAGATGGTGTGACGTAAGCTGTTATAACTTATACCAATAAACCCCTGTGTACTTCGTGATCTATTCCATGTGTTCACCTACATGTTTACTAAACAAACCGTTCATGTTGAGCTCTAGTTTTATCTTGAACTGCACAACAACACAGATGGAAGTGACAACTTAACGTTTTCTTGCAGCCTGTGAAACCTGCTTTTGAGGAGAACAGAGGTTGTTGGACACGGTCTAAACCACTGCTGGTGTCTGTCATTGCACAGATTTTCCCATATCATTTTAAAAAACAGAACTAACCTGGGCTTGACAGCTTACATCTCCACTTTCAATCTGACTCTGTTGATAGACAAAGCATCATAACAAATGAATCAGTGAAGGGCTGACAGATATTGTTTATCATAATCCATCTTACTAATATTTTCACTCACATGCAATTGATCTACACTATACGTTTACATGTACCATGTGACTGAATATTCCCCAGCTAAAACTGGCTCTTCAGAACCGTGTGTGTTGCGAAAAATATTTGAAGGATAATAAACACAAAAGCCTCTGTTTGGCATGAAAATATGCTCAGAAATTTGTTCTTAAACATTTTTCTCTTTCTCAAAACTCACAGTTTGCTTCTTGGAACAGAGAATGTCCATGGATGAATATCCAAGCATATTTCCACGCAAACTAGAACCTAATAACAAACTAATAATCAAACAAGTTCACTCATTAAACAGTCTCACCTTTAGAGTCCTAAACTTTGCAGTATTCTTCTGAAGTGTGTCAATAAAAAATGTAAACAATCCCTCCATATGTGTGTGCAACTCCTGTGTGATCTGTTTCTTTCTGTTCGATTGCAGGTTGCCATCCATTGAGATCACATCTTCCGCAAGTCGAAGTAGAATCATTAGCACCACCTCAGTTTGAACATCCTGACCAAGAATAGATGTACAACAGAGCTGTCATCACAGTTGTAAAATACATGTAAATGCTAACAAGAGTGAGTTAGACACAGGTCTACAAGAAAGACTACACAACGTGACAGTGTAGACTGCTGGCCATAAGAACTCCACTATTGTTCCCAGAGTACTCATTCCTATAGGTCACAATGTCAGGAAAAAAGTAGCACTAAAAATAAGGACACTATACACAGGAAAAGATACTGGTAACCACATAGCCACAAGGCCTCTGTAAAAGAAAGAGAGCTAAGTAAAACTTGGCTTACCCCTAATGCACAGATACTGTTAAGGTCTGGAAGAAGAGATCCCCATTTCTGTGGCCATTCTCTCTTGGTTATCTCGACAACAAGACGTGACAATGCTTCTTTGATGTGTAGTGGTTCATCTGGCAAAGAGCCACTTCCCTGCACAGAGTTATTGACATTTTTGTTAGCATTGATTTATCTATTGTGATTCAATATTTAAGATTTTCAAACCAGTTAATTATTTTATAATTATTGTTGGCCTACCAAAAATAAAATAATTAACTGGTTTGAAAATCTTAGCAACTTGCCTGTTGTTAGTAGTGTCCTTGCACAGTGGAAAAGAAAAAAAATAAGAAAAGAAAACAAAAATCACAACTGAACATCGAGTCTTCCTTAACTATATTATCAACATGGAGATAATTATTAATAATCTATCAATCTCTGTACCTGTGCTAGTAGGTGAAGAGAAATTCCCTTCAATTTTGCTTGATCATCACTGTTCATCAAATTCCAGTTGAACCTGTCATTATATAATAGAGATATTACATGCACATGTACATTTACATTATAAAAACATTCACGCCTCAAAACTCTAATCAGCCCTTAAATAACTTCTGGTGAATTTCTAATTTAAATTAAACTTAATTGTACAGTAGTGTTTACATTGTACATGATGTACATGTATGCATTCTAAGTGGAGAGTCAATGATGATGACGAGAATTTAGATGCCGAGCTTGGTGTTAGCATGTTCAGTAATCAAAAAGAAAGCAATCCTCAGAATCAGCATTACTTGACAGCATGTTCCAGGAGCTGAAGTCCAGTATGGCGCACCACAGCAGAGTTTTGACGATCATGCATCAACAGCCCCACAGGAACACATAATGGAGAGCTGGCTTTAAACTGCTCAATGAACTGCGTAATACACAAAAGAAGAGCAATAACAAAAAATTTCGAATCACCTCCATTTGTTTGTTCAAAAAACATGGCCACCACGCCTATGTTACCAATTCTCACTTGGGATTGGTTGCAAACTCCCTAACGATAAGCCTACTGACACTTAAATAAATATAAACTGTACAAGATAAAAATCATAACCATTATTCGAGAGTACAAATGAAACCACCAGCTTAATTTATACCTTATGGGGCTCTAGCTATACTGTAACACGGAACAAGGGTAGGAAATACTTTTTATTAATTTTTTTTTTAGTTTTATTAGATATGCATTTACTCGTTTTCAAAATGAAAATGTCTTTAAAATATTTATACCTCATAAGCTTCTATCCTCTGCTGCTGCACTGTTGACGGGTTCAACGCCGTTTCAACAGCTTGAATCATCCGCAATGCAGCTTCTTGTTCGGCCGCCATCTTTGATTGCGGAGAAATGCTACAGTCAGTACCTCATGTTGTGATAATGTAATGTCCTATGAAACAAATACCGCTTACCATGTGCACCACAAGCTCATGTTTACCACATACCACCAGCTGGTTTGACTATTTGGCCTCCGGGCTTTGCAAGTAGTACAAGTACGCAAAAGAATTACTCCTTTGATTTTAGATAGGATTCGTTTACCAAACACTTGCTTAAAAATGATCGATCAGTTCTCAAACTGACTGTCTCGTAGATGTTTTTTTTGGACACGAGAGTGCGCGCGGGCATTTCGCGAGGAAGATGACTTGCTCCCGTTCCGAATTTCATTTTGAGACAAGGACTTGATTAATGAGTTCCTTCCGTTTACATAATGGCGGATGATTCGTTTAACGATGGCAGAGCGTCAGAAGAACCGTATACCAGGATTCGAACCCTAGGGAGGGGAGCTTTTGGGGAAGCGGTGTTATATCGAAAAACGGAGGTGAGTTTTTCTTTGAAGCTGAGCAGCTGTTCGAGAAATCGAATACTCTGCAAACAATCGATATTGGGCTCCCAGAAAACGTCAACTACCATTTTGATTTTTTGTAGTTATCTCTTCTGCACTTAATGGTACATCAAAATCACGTTTTGTATGCCATATTTTGTCATCAAACGTCTATTCCCGTTGAAATTATCATTATGGAAATGGCTTTCAAAAATTATTGATAATTCAGTGGAATTGTTTTTTGATTATTAGCAAAGAAAGTTATTACGTGTATGGTTGAAAATTCCCGTCGAAATCATTTATAATGACTTTAGCTGTAGCTACATTTGTCAAAATGGTAGTTTGACCCTTTTAGTTCAGTTTCAAGACTACTGCCTGGGGAAAATATTCCTTTAGGAAAATATAAAATCCTGCATGCTATTTTAGGAGATATTTTACGTCGAGACTATAATAATATTTCACTTTATTGGAAAATGTACAACAGATACCAAGCTTTCTCAAAAGGCGAAATGTATAAAACAATATGTATTAGCTTTCACCATGTATATTAAAGGCATACATGTGTTATTCTCTGAGTAGTTCCATGTTGTGGTGTTTGGTAGCAAGCTGTATAAAATAAATGGAACATTTTATAAAGTATCAATCACAGAAAAAAAATTAAAATGGACAATATCTATGATAATTTTAGCTATGTCATGAATGTTTTGGGTTGCATGTCAAAACTGCAAATTAAATCATCGCAATTTTGGAGATCATAAAATGTATTTGATAGTCATGTTAAAAAGTTATGGACCAGTGTGGTCAATGTTATTTTAAGCAATGATCAAGCAGAAGAGAATGACAGATCTGTATCAAAATGTTCTGAAGAAATGAAGTATATGACTGTTTAGTTCATAATTATAATTGAACTGACATGCAAATTTGGTCTAAAATCGCACTTGTAATTATTACAAATAAATTGTACCTGTTTTTCACAATAAGATAACAATGTGTACTTCCAGAAAAAATATATATATATACCTCCCTCGTGGAAGGGATATTTTATAAGACCCCCCCCCCCCCCCCCCACATTCCAACCATTTTTTTTTTTTTTTTTAATTTTTTTTTTTTAATTAAAAAAAAAAGCAATAATTAAAAAAATGAAAAAAATAAAAAAAAATAAAAAAGGAAAAAAACAAAGGTCTCCAGATCTGGACCTCGACCCAGAAAATAATTCCAAAAATTAAAAAAAAATAAAAAAAAACGGAGCCTCTTATTTTTTTTAATTTTTTTTAATAAAAAAAATAGAAAAACGGAACCTCTTGTTTTTTTATTTTCTTTTACTTCAGTTTTTTTTTGGAAGATGTTTCTCTTCCAAGTTTCTTTGGTAGATAATTATTTAGAAATCTTTTGGTAGCGCTTTCTCTTCAAAGATTTCTTCGTAAATACTTTCTCTTCAGATTGTTTTTCGAAGATTTTTTCCTTCCAACTTTCTTTTTTTCAAAAGAAAATTGGTAGTGATTTCTCTTCAAAGATTTCTTCGTGAATACTGTCTCTTGGGATTTTTTTTGGAAGGTTTTTCTCTTCCAAGTTTCTTTGGTAGATATTTTTTTCAAAAAAAAACATGGTAGTGATTTCTCTTCAAAGATTTCTTCGTAAATACTGTCGCTTCAGATTGTTTTCGAAGATGTTTTTTTCCATTTTTTTTCAAAAAAAAATGGTAGCGATTTCTCTTCAAAGATTTCTTCGTAAATACTTTCTCTCCAGATTGTTTTTCGAAGATTTTTTTCTTCCATTTTTTTTTCAAAAGAAAATTGGTAGTGATTTCTCTTCAAAGATTTCTTCGTAAATACTGTCTCTTCAGATTTTTTTGGGAAGATGTTTCTCTTCCAAGTTTCTTTGGCAAATAAATGTAAAAAAAAAGGTAGCGATTTCTCTTCAAAAATTTCTTCGTAAATACTTCTTCTTCAGATTGTTGTTCGACGATTTTTTTCTTCAAACTTTCTTTTTTTCTCAAAAAGAATAGCGATTTCTCTTCAAAGATTTCTTCGTAAATACTTTCTCTTCAGATTGTTTTTTGAAGATTTTTTTTCTTCCAACTTTCTTTTTTTCAAAGGAAAATTGGTAGTGATTTCTCTTCAAAGATTTCTTCGTAAATACTGTCTCTTCATTTTTTTTTTGGAAGATTTTTGTCTTCCAGTTTCTTTGGCAGAGATTTTTTGGTAAATACTTCCTCTTCCAAGTTTATTTGGTTGATGATTTTTTCGAAAAAAAAAATGGTAGCGATTTTTCTTCAATAATTTCTTCGTAAATACTTTCTTCAGATTGTTTTTCGAAGATGTTTTTTTCCATTTTTTTTTCAAAAAAAAATGGTAGTGATTTCTCTTCAAAGATTTCTTGGTAAATTTGTTCTCTTCAGATTGTTTTTCGAAGATTTTTTCTTCCAACTTTCTTTTTTCCAAGAAAATGGTAGCGATTTCTCTTCAAAGATTTCTTCGTAAATACTGTCTCTTCAGATTTTTTTTGGAAGATTTTTTTCTTCCTAGTTTATTTGGTTGATAATTTATTCAAAATCTTTTGGTAGTGATTTTTATCCAAAAATTTTTTGTAAATATTTTTTCTTCTGAGTTTTTGTGGATGGTAATTTTATTCCAAGTTTATTTGGTACATAATTTTTATCTGAGAATATCTCTGCGGAAATTTGCGGTAGAGATTGATTTTTTTTCACATTTTTGTTGGTCGAGATATCTTTTCCGGGCCCAGGTGTCTACAGAAAAATTCGCGACCAAACAAATTTTGAATATAAATCTCTTCCCAACAAGTTCCAAAAGAAACCGCTACCAAAACATGTTTGAAAAAACATGCGTAACCAAAACAACGTAAAGAGAAATGTCTGCAAAAAAATCTCTGAAGAATCTCTCCCAAAAAAATCAAACAATTTTTCTATCATTTTTTTTTCGTCAAAAGACTCTACCAAGGAAACTCTGAAGGGACATTCTCTGTTCAAAAATATGAAGAGAAATCTCTACCAAAAAATCTTTCAAGAGACAGTTCCCTGCCAAAAAATCTGAAGAAAAACCTCTACGAAAAATAGTTCTGAAGGAAAATCTCTTCCCAAAAATGAAGAAACATCTCCAGCAACAAAACTGCAAACAATCATGACAAGAAACAAAAAAAATCAGAACTGGTGAAATCAGCGGAAAAAATGCTTTGTTAAATTTCAACTTCCATTCTTGGCAATTGTTTTTGATAGAGATTTCTTTTGGATGGGCTTTTTGGGTAGAGATCCTTCTTCAGATATTGTTTGCTAGAGGGTTTTCAGATTTTGGTTGGTTAAGATCCCTCTTCAGATATATTTGGGTAGAATGTTAGCTTCCAATATTTTTTGGGTATTGCTTTTGTTACCACACCAACAACATCCAACAACCATTGCTTTCAAAACATGCAAATAATGACCATGATTCCATCAATTTCATGTGACTAAAATCAAATGTACAACAATGCATATTCTAATTCGAAACATAGAGGCGGGTTTCTTAGTTTTTTGACAGTGTTTTGATGTTCGTTTTTGAACTAACTCGTAACTTTGTTAGCTTAAAAAATCTCAAAAAAATATAATTCGACTAATTTCAACACAGCTAAACGATGCAATGTAAGAAAATAGGAACCCAATACAAACGAACAAAATCGCATTTCAGTCCTGGGTTGGTTCTACTTAGGTTCTACTTAGCCTGGTTAGGTTCTAGTTAGGTTTTAGTTAGCTTCTAGCTAGGTTTTAGTTATAAACAGGACCGAACTAGTTAGCCCAGATACTCGCTAGGTCGCCAACTTAGTAACTCGGCTAGCTAGTTATAACTAGAACTTGGAACTAACCAAGTTAGCCTACTCAGGTTCGAGGGAGGTGATGGGTTAGCTGAGTTATAATCTAGGTTAGCAGAGCAACAACTAGGATGTTAGTAGGGAGGCTACTAGGTGGGGTGGGATGATAACGTCCAAAGTTCTATGGAAGGGATTGCCTCAGTACATACTTTACACATGCCCAAACCTGTGATAGCGTTCGTGTTCAAAGTCCTATGAAGGTTGCCTTTCTCCATACTTTACACATGTCCAAACCTGTGAAAACGTTCGTGTTGAAATTGCTACGAAAGGACTGCCTTCGTCCATACCGTCCATACTGTACACATGTCCAAACCTGTGATAACATTCGTGTTCAAATTGCTACGAAAAGAATTGCCGTCGTCATACTTTACACAAGCCCAAACCTGTGATAACGTTCGTGTTCAAACTGCTATGGAAGGGACTGCTTTCGT
>OMLO01001959.1_pt1 | contig 16293 bp, 14 predicted proteins | sample 1674811 | NCBI WGS metagenome assembly OMLO01 (sample SAMN06265003, study PRJEB25207) | coral metagenome | isolation source: Coral host | place: Mexico:La Bocana,Puerto Morelos, Mexico | collected 2008-11-13 | reverse complement strand
AGCATTCCATCCAGGGGGGAGTAGCAATATTCCTAGTCGCTTAATGCTACAGAAACCGGGATAAGCTCCGGCCTGATAGGCCACTTAGGCTCGTATGCAGACTTGACCTTTTTTTACCTTAAGTGAGGATTTTAGCAGGAGGGCAACAGGTATTCACAGGCTGGCAAAACTATTTGAAGTGAACTTCTTTATCAGAAAAACTTTCCTCTACATGGTCAAAACAGGAGAGCAAAGTCATCCTTGTTGTCAGTCAATTTGTCCAGTGCCCAACCTTTACTTTAATTAAGCCAAGAAGCTTAGGGTTGGCAATATTATCTGACAACTGGCCATCATGACTAGGTTAAAACTGCAAAATAAATAATAAAAACCTTCAAGGTTAGAAAGGAAAAAAGAAAAAAAATAACAGGTTCTTGCTGTTGATTGGCCAGCTCCTTCGAAGGTTAATGATACATGTAGCAGTGGATAATCTGGAACTTCATTAACTAAAACTGTACAATGTACATGTATAATAGTCAACCTTTATTTAATTTACTGAATGGTGGACAGTGTTACTCAGTTAATTACTAATACTGTTATACGTGATTTCTTGTTATTATATATACAGGTTATGTTTGAAAACTACCAATTTGAGGGTGTTTATATTGCTATCCAAGCTGTTTTAACTCTGTATGCTCAAGGTGAGAGGTGCTTGTCTTCATTTATTACCAGCCTAGTCTCCGACCAGGACAGCAGTTACTGTTATAACTGAGTCTAATTTCTACAGCATGAGCAGCTTGTAGTGTTATCTGCATATGTTGTCTTCAAAAAAGGCCATTGGCAGCATATTATACATTGCACGTATTATACAGCTGTACCCTTCCCTCTCTTGTCTGTTTTCTTTTTTTTTGTGATTCTATATGTTCACATTAGGATGTAGGGACTTCGAACTACAAGGTTGTGGACAGTGTCAATTTCTGTAACAAACATAGTTTCAAGACATAAGAATTGCAAGTTAAAGTTTGTAGTAGACTAATACTTTATTAACTATCATTTGCAAGGCTTTCCTTTAAAATGTGTTTATTGCATTTATTTGCAGGATTGCTTACTGGTATTGTGATAGATTCTGGTGATGGAGTGACTCACATTTGTCCAGTGTATGACGGATTTGCTCTTCCACATCTCACAAGAAGATTAGATATAGCTGGACGAGATATTACCAAGTACCTCATCAAGGTACCTCTTGGATGCGAATGATCCTATATGAAGTGATCAATAGTTGTGACTGGCTGACCAGCTGCTTCAAATATATTTGACGTCATATGTGAAACCTCACACTACATAAACCCGTTTAAATAGCTAACAACCATTTAATCACCATTTGTCATCCATTCAAGATTAACAGGAGGCCATTTGAATGGCTGGGGTTATGCGCTCAGAAAAATTGTTTCTATTCATTTTAAAAAATACCATTCAAATGCCAGAAGGTTTGCTTTTATTTTCCATGTCTATATTTTGGCCACTAATTTACCTGTATGAATGGAAATGCCATTGCAAAGTGATAGGTAGAAGCTTTGCTAAATGCACTTTGTTTTAGGTTGAAGATACACATTAACATACTTGTGTTCATACAGGGCTTGAAATTGCAACCAATACAATGGCCAGTGCAACTAAAATTTCATCCTTAGCAACCAAAATTTCTGGTTTAATCGACATAATGGCAAGCACATTCCTCTGTGTTCACAATCATTTGGCGACTTTTTTTACCATACATTCATACATTACTTGACCACTCCCTCAACGGGGGTTTTCAGGGCCAATGGAAACAAATAATGCAAATAGAACAGAAACTTGTAGCTGCCAAATGGCTACTTGAGGGTTTAATTTTGATCCCTGTCAAATAAGTTATTGGGAGTTTAAAGTTCAAATCCAAGTGTACATTCTTCTTTGGCAGCTGCTTTTGCTCAGAGGGTATGCCTTTAACCATACAGCTGACTTTGAAACTGTTCGGATGATGAAAGAGAAGCTCTGTTATGTAGGGTAAGCAGACATTCCTAAGAGTGGTGGATATAAAATTTATTGCCATGCAGACTTGTTGATGTCAAGGAACATAAGATTCACCAGCAACAGTATTATTTTAGTGTTTAAAAATTGAATTCTATGCTTGATAAAACATAATTCATACATTTAATTAACTTCAATTTTTGTAGCATGCGCACTCAAATAAAACAGCAATAAGCTAAAAGAAGCTGACTTTACTAAGGTCAAAAGTAATCAATGGTGGGCTGGAATTTTAAGAAGTTTATCCTGAAGTATCAATTTAAATTAAACTTTTGAGTAAAAATAAATTAATACAGCTTTCATCCATCTTTTTCTGATATGATCATTTTGTTTGTTTGTTTGTTTGTTTAGATACAACATTGAACAGGAACAAAAGCTGGCTTTGGAGACGACAGTTCTTGTGGAACAATATACTGTGAGTACAGTGAACATTGTATGATCTTTGCTGGATGGTAGCATCAAAATAACATAGCTTAGATGTTAAGTTTTGGCAATGTGCATTTCAAAGCAACATGGATAACAATATTCATTTTTCTTTTGTAAATCTGTGCTACTATTAACCCACTCACTCCTGTGCCACTCCCAACTTCACAAAAATAAAGCATGTGGAGACAATTACCTTTCCTACCCTCCCTGAAGATGTTTTGGTTCTCTTATTGTTCTTGATGACAAATAAACCAATCAGAATTGACTTACTGGACATAATTTTAGAGGACTTTAGAGCCCATGAAAATTGGAGGATGTACTATTTTTTGTATGCCTGCACATGAGTGTGAGAAAGTTGGCAGACAAATTCCTCCGAAATGCTCTGTCTTAAAGTTGTTCTTGCCCTGCATTGTTTTCAGCAAAAGCAAAAGGATTGAATGCCTTAAGCTTTCTCTTTAACAAGCCTACTTCCTATTTCAAAACCAATTTCTACTGCAAAATTGAGTGTGAAGAGAGAAGTTTCTCTGTCATCTTAAAGATTTATCGATAAAGTAAAATGCTGACCTGCTAAAGCCACAGCAATTGGCGATACATAATCCAGAGGAACTCCCCATTCACTGGCTTGTTTTAAAAACACTGAATTACTTGTATTATGCATTAGCTCCCAGATGGACGAGTAGTGAAGATGAGTGGTGAGCGATTTGAAGCACCAGAAGCCCTGTTCCAGCCTCATCTTATCAACATTGAAGGAGTGGGTGTGGCTGAGCTTCTCTTCAACACCATACAGGCAGCCGACATCGACACTAGATCAGAGTTTTACAAGCATATTGTACTGTCTGGTGGTAGCACCATGTATCCTGGCCTACCAAGTAGACTAGAGAGAGAAATCAAGCAACTGTATCTGGAGAGAGTGTTGAAGGGAGATACTTCAAAGTTGTCGGTAAGTAACTGCACTGGCTGATTTTAGTAGGACACCAGAGGATTTAGTTGAACCAAAAGGAGGACCACCAAAATTCTGAACCGTTCTCTTAATTTGTTTTAGATATTTAGTTATTTATTGCTAAACATAGTTTACTTGTCACTTCAAGTTCTAATGAACAGTTTTTGTTCATAGAAATTTAAAATCCGAATCGAAGACCCGCCAAGGAGAAAACACATGGTATTTCTTGGTGGTGCTGTGTTGGCTGACATCATGAAAGACAAGGAAGGATTCTGGATGACACGGGAAGAATATCAAGAGAAGGGTCTTAAAGTTCTAGAGAAGTTAGGTGTAAAGGTTGGCTAGGAAATTAAACAAAAAGCATTTAGATCTTCATTCACTTTAGGAAAAAGGCATGAAAAGTTCAAATTGGAATTGTGACCAAACTTCTTGAAGCAAACTCTACTGAATGATAATGTTGTGTCTTCAGTAACAAGCCTATAATTGCTAGCTTTTGCTATAATTTTAAAAGATCTCTCATTTCCAGATTCAAAGAGCTTCTATGTACAACCCTTTTAAGTGTTGATGTTATTGTACATAAATGCTGCTCATAGGCCCCTCCCTACCAAGATAGAAGAGAATGATTGTTATGTAAACAGAACAAATGTTAGGTGATCAGTTTGGGTTCATAAAGTACTGGTGTGTTGATACAAAGTTAGATAATGCTCATTCTTACAGCTGAAGGGGTTAGCTAAAAGCTCTAAATCCACAAAAAAACTGAAACAGACTATCGTATTCCCTAAACAACTTTCCACTTGTACAAGAATAGATAATTTTCCTTGGACTCACTGTACCTTGGTTCGCACTAGGGACATAATGAAAAGGTCAGAAAATGAACAATAAAAAGTGCTGTCGTTTTGTTATGTTGCCAAATGCCCCTGCTGTGATCCAGTCTGGATTCAATGAGAAAAGAAAAAGGTTTGAATATGCTGAGATGTAGATAACCTCTGAGAGGCATGAATAGTTATGAGCTTGACGTTTTAGCAGGAAATGTAGAATGGTGATTTTTTTGGTTGTTTGATCCATTGTACAATGTGCCTGCTACTGTACATTTCTTTTATATGGACAACAGAAAAATGTTCAAATCATTATGTACCTTCACTTTGGACTTTTTTAGTATTTTTCATTGTTTGTTGCTTTGACCAAAAGAGAAAATATAAATAAAGAAGTAATTTTCATATATATTGATGGGCCTTAGAATTTTTCACTGCCTATTTTAAGCCCAGGGCAAGATTGTTCAAAGCCTGATTTAAAAGTCTAACCCAGGATTAGTCAGAATTATTATTTTAGTTTTGTAACTTTTCAGTAAATTTGTTAGTTTGTATTGTTTCTCCTTCTGTTTTGGGTTTGAATAATCTCAAACTATGCAAAATATAAGCAGGAAAAGCACTTTTATTCAAGAAAAAGTTAACCTTAAATCTTGGGTTACTGTTAAATGGCTTTCAAACAACCTGGCCCAGTTCTTGATTGTTTTCACCAAACCACTCAGCATTCAGTAGTTAATTGAAGCCTTAAAGAGATCTTATTCACAGTAGGCACCATAATGGTTTTTCATTTCATATGCATTAGCCACTGGCCTGCCTAGTGGCAAACAGTGGAAAGAACACATTTCTTGGAAAATCAGCTTGTTCCAATAGTGAAACATTTTTGGGGGCAAAATTGGTTTTGAGAGCCAAGTTATGAATATTGATTTCATTGCCTTGAAATGTTGTTTATCGATGTCCTACCTGGCAACTTTGTATTACTAACGGCATAGCCTGGCTACATAGTGTTTTAGAAATAATAGGACACCAGCAAGTCAGAAGTCACGAGCTTAATTTAATTTAATATGAAAACAACAATGGCAGCTATTGTGAATAAGGTCTATTGTCTGAAATGTTCCTTCTTTGTTGAAAATTCCCCATCAGTCAAGAGTAGATATCCATTGCTGTTTTATCACTTGAAAAGAACACAATGTGGTTCCATGTATGACAAAATTCTTGGAAGGTTCTTGAAATGATCAAGTCTCTTAATTTTCCTAAGCTTTTTGTTTGAATCCTATTAAAAAGATGTGAAGAATTTAGAACTTGATCAGATTGAGGAGCAAACAGGTTTTACAGGGATTTCATTATTTTTTTTCAGCAGAAGGGCAACACGTTGTGAACTGAAATTCTTTCACTCTAGATTGTGCAAACAGGTGGGCAAAATCATCATCACAGCTGGTCAATTTGCTGTGCTAGCAACCCTGGGTTTTATCTTCCTAAGCTAAAACAAGCTAGCCATATGGATTTTAGATGACAGAGCATGTTAACAAAACAAACAACACCGGTATTTTATTGCATTCTGGTGTTGCGGAAGCAGACACAAACTTGAAGAGAGCTTGGATTTCTTGTATGAGAAAAGTTTGTGAACTGTACAGATTAGTTTCTTATTCTTTTGTTACTAAAAAAATCATTCTAAATATTTTGGTAAAATAGCATTTCCTAGTTCCTTTGATAATGCTAATTACTCGTGTAATGGTGTCATTCTTGATTCTTCATATGAAGGATCCTGGAGAGATTTGAATGTCCTGTCAAAGAGAGAACTGGAAATTAAATGTTTTCTACCCCGAAGTGTATTTCCTTGTATTTTTAATTAGAACACTGGTCTTGGTCATTGAGTCTGTTTCTGGACGAGACACTTCTAACAATGTCTCACTATAGCTGTACAAATTGAAATGCAAGGGTGAGGTGTGGGGAACAACTCCTGCCTCCTCCACAGGCTTTCCTTATTTTTTCTCTTAGCGCGATCGGGAGACATTAGCAAGAAGTCTGGGAGCTGGTAGCTTGTGAGGGGCGCGAGTGCAGGGAGCGGTGGGAAGGAGAAAAAAGAAGGAAAGAAAATGATTCCTTGCGCCCCTCCTCGCTGGCTATTAATTATATCTTTTATTACTATCGCGCGGGCGACTGGGGACAAGGCAGCAATAACTCTGCACTGGATCAGCATTAAGGGGGGAGCAGAACTACTCTTACCCCACAGGTCAGGAAATAGTTAGGGAAAAAAATTCTGCAAGGTCAGGAAAAATTCAGGGAATCTTTTTTTGAGTTCGGAGATAATGGATATTTTGAAGGAACGTCGGAAACATTTGGGTCCCTGTGATCACAACGGTATTTTTCCTAATGAAGGTAAGTTAACTTAAAATTATCCGTGTTAATGAACGAGTGGAAGAAGCCACTGTTCTCGACCTTACATTTTGCATTTTTTTGGTCAGGGGAATTGTATTTTTTTTTTCAGGGAAAAGTCAAGGAATTTTTAAAAAGTGTCAAACAGAGTGAGATCTGGGTACGAGATTAAGTGTGATCTTGAGTGGTATTGGATGAAAGGATAATCAGCGAGACTACCTTTTCGTCTTTGACCATCCGTTGTGCATTTTAGGCTTTTACGCCCCAACTCTTCCCCCCCCCCCCCACCCAATAAAAGAAACCGACACGAAATGCATGGCAGAACGTTACTAGTGAACGCGCGGGATAGTCCAGTGTCGGGCATTGACTGCGCGAGAGAGAACCGCGACGTTACGCCGGGAACACGCGGGAATGCACTGGTTAAGTTTGAGTGAAATAGCTGTTATGGAAGCTATCAGCGGTTTTAAGTACAAACGTAGGGAAAGGATCAATTTTGCTTTGTATTGACCCTTCCGCCCCGTTTGTATGGATTTTTAAACAAAAAAACAATTTGACCGCATGCACGAAGAAACGGGCAATGGAACATAGGGCAGAACGCAAGTAGAGACAAGGAGAAAGCACGATGGAACACACGAGATTGAGTCCCCATGGGGAGCAATCTCATTTAAAAAGAACGGAGTGCTCATTAGGCTCGATGACCAGCCGCTGTTCGGCAATGGAGAGCAGACACGAGAGAGCGGCGGAAATTGAGCGCTCATCGGAAATTTGAGACAAAAAACACCTGAGAAGCACCATCCACAAACTATGGAGGCACTAAGGTCCTGTTCTGTGGGTGTGTCATGTAATTCTTTTCACTTCTAAGACCTCATTTATATGATCTCGCGTACCCGAGACAACCCTCCCACCGAGTTACCCTGGACGAGTTAACTTTTCCTTGTGTCGTTGTAAAATTAAACAACCATTTTATATGAATGCCCCCGAGTTGTCTCGGGAAGCGGTATAATAGGAGGAGCGTGCGCTTGGAAAACGCTCTGAAACGATATGATGCAAGAAGTAATGAAATTAAGAGTGGAGCTTGGGCTCGAGAACGGAAAATGAAAAGAAATATTTTCACGATGGCACTTCTGTTTTCTAACAATCCAACACCCAAAGACAAGCAAGAGGTTTATTTCAACTATACTACGAAAACAATTGCAATATAAGCAATCCAGTGATTAAGAAAACTTCCAGTGACTACGGTCATCCAAATAAAGCTCAGTTGTAAAGGGCGATGTAGTAAATTTCGATTTTCAAAGAGTCCTCAAGCAAGTAACACCTTAAGCGTTGTCGTCAGAAAATTCGTCTTCTTGGTCGTCTCCGTAATAAGTGTGCGGCACAACGCCAGCGGGATCCACAGTATCCATTGGAATCGGGTTAGCCACGTCACTATCACAGTACATCACATCGGGATTTCCCATTTCCTCGGCATAGTCTGAGCCCTGTTGATAAAAACCTTCCTCTCCAGGGTAGTAACCCACTTCTTCCGGATAAAACATTTGCTCGCCTTCAGGGAAGAACATTTGATCGGGATCATACACCTCTTCAGTGTAAAAAACTTGATCTACAACAGAAATCACAGTAGGGAAAGAGTTTATTTCAAACATGCCCTAAAACTTTTCATAAAACGTTTCATAAAAAAAAAAATTATAACTCCGTTGAAATCCAAAGATTTGCTCAAAACGTATAATAATTAACAGCTGTTATATTGTTTCCATTTACCTTGAAATCGTTGCCAGCTGACGAGGAATGTTTGTCATGTAGGACTGATCCCGGGGGGGGACTCCCATAAGAAGGTTGAGGGTGCCCGTTGGAAAATTTAAATTAAACCCCAAAGGAGACCAATATAGGCCTGGCTCGAGCTTTATTTGACCCCCAAAACAATAGATTCGATTGTTCAGGAAAGGAACCCGCGCTACATTGACCGGACTCGAGAAAACGACAGAAATCGAGCATAAAATTGGAAATAAGAGCGTTTATTTATACTTCGCGTGCAACCTAAAAGATACTTTGACAGCTAACAATATTGGCGTTACGTCATGGACACCCTAAGTAGAACCAGTGCCCTTAATTATACCCCTACTAAAGAAGGCGAGCATCCTCCACCTCCCCCCGGGGAGACTGACGTTGTATATATCCGATTTACTTACTCTGATACGCAAATTCCTTCTTCTTGCAACAATTCCTGCACATTTTCCTCAGCATCAAAATGACAAGGACTAGCAGAGCTATGACAATAAGACCTCCAAAAACCACCACAAGGATGGTATCCCAGGCACCTTTTTTGAGGTCCTTTAACAGGTGCTTGGGTGTGGTGAAGCGTTTCCATTTTGTCAGCTTGCACGTGATGCCATCTCCCTTGTACCCTTTTGGACACTCGCATTTGAAACTGCCAGGTGTGTTGCGGCAGTAGTTTTGCTTGGAGCAGTTGTGCTTCCTGACCATGCACTCATCAAGATCTGTAACAAAGAAACCCGGCATTAATAGAACTTTATCACTATTCTTGGGAGATGTGGAGATGTAAGTGGTGCCTTAGATTCTCTTTCTTTGAATTGGCGTAAATTAAAATTAAAAATAGATCGGTCTGTGAAAACGCCGTGACAGTAATATGGGATAGTTGCACTCTAGATCTCCTAGTGATGAATTCCTCATATAGATCAATGGTTAGCAGTGATTACCCCTTTACCTGGATGCGAGAATGTGTTAATCTATGAAAGGTTACCGGCATGTTTGTCACACGGACAACACACGGGCAAATAATTAGCCCCTAGTTCAATTATTTTAATAATATCTGAACTTCCAACCTTTGCATATTTTGTAAGTATCAGGAAGAAATCCATGATCACATTTGCACTTGAAGGACCCCGGAGAGTTGAAGCATTTCATATCTCCTTCACATAGATGAGCATTTGTATCTGCACATTCATCAATATCTATTAACAAACAAATTATATTAATATAAAGAATAAAAAAACTTTTGTCCACCTAAAAATTGTTCGGTTTTTCGTTTCGGTTACAAATCTTACGAATTTCATGGTTTTGGTTCCAAACTTAAGACTGCTGCATGATTTGCAAGCTGCGATTACCTGAAAATCCACAAGTTCTGGCGAATTCAAGCTTTCTAGTTGTACTTCTTGTCATATCTTTTTGAAGCTAATCCCTGCACGTGACAAGAGCTTGCAGTTTAAAACAATTTGCAAGATGCAGCTAAACTGGACACTTTTTGGCGCATAATTGTTTGCACTTCTTTGTAATGCTATTTTGACCAGCGCAGCCTTGCAGATTTTACAAAGTTTGTGATATTTCGCTCAAGGTTGCAATATTATGCAATCGCTTCAGAAAACGTCAAGAGATACAAATTACGACCGCCTGTTTTCATATCACTGCTACAAATATCGAGTCCATCAAGTCCGTGATCTTTGTTGCAGCAAGTGCAACGATTACTGAGTGGCTTACATCAAATCGCAATGATGGCGAAACTATTTTTTGCAACGATCGTAAGAATCATATCTATGGAAACTTTGACAACAATACAGATAGATTGATTGCACGGATATCTCGCCAGAGAGAGCTCAATAACACATGATATTTTTTTCCTTTCGCCGTTTCCCAACTAACCGAACACCTGCAGGAAGTTTGTTCTGATGCTGATTTTAACTGACAATTTTCAAACAGAGATTTCGATTTCGCATTCTCAGACTCGTTACTAATTGTTAGAGAACAATGATTGTGACTTCAGTTGGATATCCGATCCTAACAAGCACAGACTTTTTCTCGTTTTAGACTTAGTTTTAGTTTCCATTGAGTAGATTTATCAATTATCAATGTAATAACTATTATTTTTTTCTTCTCTATGTTTACTTAAAATGCAATACCATCTATGTATCTGGAATGCAAATAAATTGTTGTTGTTGTTATCAAACGCTGGAGACCGTTGTTTTACCGTGTTAATATTTCCAAACAAGTCAAAGTTGGTCAAAAATACTCGTTACTTGGTGTTTGAAAATCACTGTAGTAAGAACTTGGTCTACAGCAACAACTTGTTATGTGCCGATTGTGGGCGCCCAGTTGTGCGTGCTAAAGTTGCACTGCAACTTGACCACGTTTATTGGGAAATGCAAAATCCAGATGATCCAAATCCAGAGTTCTTAGTGATAGAATTACTAATCGGAGTAATTGCCAACGCATACAGGATTAATAATAACTATAAATAAGACACACACCTTTGCAGACACTTCCATCCTTTCTGTAGTGCGGTTTACAATCACAGCGGTAACTGCCTTGAGAATTCTGACAAACCATGCTCTTATGACAGGGGGTCTTCTTACACTCATCAACATCTAAACAACGGCGTGCTACATGATTGTATCCGAACCCTTTTTTCTTACAAATGCACTCGTAAGAGCCAGCGATGTTATTGCAGGTAGCACTGCCGTCACCACAAGCTTCCGAATTTTCTTTGCATTCATCAACATCTGCAGACACCAAAAAAAAACGTTCCATGCCAATTAAGGCCGGTTGGGGTTTGTATGTCGTTTTCAGCGCCTAGGTACACAGAGCTTTACACCACCCTGAATACAGTTGAATTGGAAAATAGAGAATTATCACTCTTAAGTGATTTTTAGTGTTGGAAATCAAAGCATGAAGTGTTTTCTTCTAAATATTAGCATTGGAAAAGAACGATAATGGGGAACCTTACTGAGTAAAGAAATAAATTGTTTGGTTTTTGTGCGATTCGAAGGCACGATCTCCGAATTAGATCACCGCTGTCAGTTGAGCTATGAGGCCAAAGAAAAGTGGGTCCTGGGTACATAGGATGGTTATTCATTGCAAGTTAGATAACAACAGAAGTGTTGCCGCACACAGCACTGATATTAGAAGCTGGAAAGAATAGAAAAGTGCAATTTGAGGAAAATCAGCAAAATGTTACACACTGACCAACACAATTGTCGTGGATCTTTTGGAAACCTTTACGACACATGCAGTAGTGGCCTCCATTCGTATTTTGACATTTGGACGAGGTTCTATTGCACTTGTGGGCACCAGTCTTGCATTCGTTTATATCTTCACACTCATCAGAAGTTTTGTGATAACCTTCTTTGCAGTTACACACATACGAGCCATTAGTGTTTGTACAAGCAGAATAACGAGGACATATGTCGTCACATTTATTGAAATCTGATGTAAAAAAAAAAAGACATGAGAGGAATGGTAAACGATAAATAGCAATAATTAAGAAGGGAACCCGCTCGCTCACAGGGATCATGTAGTGCTGTGGTGAGAGAACTCGCCTGTCACCAATGTGGCCTGCGTTCGATTCCGGACCGGTGTCATATGTGGGTTGAGTTTGTTGTTTGTTCTCGACTTGCTCCGAGGGTTTTTTCACCGGGTTCTCCGGTATTCCTCCCTCCCCAAAAAACAACAACTTTAAATTCCATTTCGAATATAAATGTTGTGTTTTATTCGCTTGCTTATAACTAACAAACAAATAGTTTTACGAAGCATGCCTTTGAGTTGGAGATAGCGGTGAAATGCAAGGTAAACGAGCTAAGTAATTTAACAACGGTCATACATACACATACCTGCTGTTGAATCTCTTTTCTGGATACCAGAGCTTGGTTGACTGCGCTTATTTTTAGCTGAAATATCTGAAACAAAGTTTCATCTCTGAGTATGAAAATGGTTACTTTACAATAACAAGAACGAAGTTATAGTTATCTAAGATATTGGAAAGCCCAGAGCGTTTCCCTTTTAACTTACCACACAGGTCAGTTAAAGACTTCAGAGCTTTGTTATGAATCTGCAGTGGCGTGGAACACTGAATACTCTCTCCGTCTTGAATGAAAGGTGAATTATTCCTTACAAGCTTTGATCTAAGATGTTCAAGTTTACAGTTACAATGGAATGGGTTGCCTTTCAAATACCTACAAAAAAGAGAATCAAAAAACTCGCCATGAAGGTGCTCGGCCAAAGGTTCCAGAGTATTTAAGGGACAACTAGCAGTACGATGATTTAATTAATAAATTAAAAAAATGGCGAGGTAACCTAATAAAAATTATCGGGCTTGTAAGTAATTAATGAAAAGCCTTATTCAATGACAGAGCTAATAGTTACCGATATTATATGTTTCGAGATATTTCTTAAAGATGCCAGTGCTTAAGAGCCAGAAATTTCCGTTGAAAGAAAATTAAAAAATTTAGGACCTTCATAGAATACGGAGAGTTGGGGAACATTTGTTCTACATAACGGTAGACGAAAGGAAATTATACGCCTTGTATTGCAGCAATGGATTTGGTTGTTTATAGTGAAGATGTTCTAAAATTTTCCAAGGAGAATAGCTTTAATAAGTGACATATCAAACACGAGTGGCAGTGTTTCATTGGGATATCAAAACACCAAGAAGAGAGTTGAAAATACGACGCGAAGCGGAGTATTTTTGACGAAATTCGAGGTGTTTGGATAGCCGATGAAACACGGTCTCCAGCGTTTGATATATCTTCTCAATCGAAACAAAAACTAAGGAGTAAACGGATAAGTAAAATCGACAAAATCTATGCTAATTAAGACCGAGTATCCAAACCTCCTTCACGGTTGCGATTTCCTTTATTTTAACTTCAAAAAATTATTAATGAATGACATATAATAAATTGTCAGTTTACTGGTGCTCGAGTTATGATCATTTTCGAAGAGCGTGGGGCATGTGAAAAATCACACTCCATTTAACTTACACTTTTTCTAACTTTTCAAGATTTTTCAAATCTTCTTGAGTGACGTGTGTAATAAGGTTGTCCGCAAAATCTCTGAGGAGAAAAGAACGTGTAAACAAAAAAGATATTTGCTATTAGTAGTGTTTTTCGTTGCAAATTAAGGTCAGTCACTTTTTTCGCTACCGGGAGATGCTAATAGATTAAAAATTTCTTATACTTACGCTATCAGAATTCCCCTTGGAATCACTGGTATCTTGCTAAGTCCAACACCCCTGCACTGTAGCTTTTTTCCAAAGTGAAGTATTCTACATCCGGGGGAGGAGCTCTTCTCACCATTCGTAAGAGCGATCACAACTCCAGCGAACACTAAAAGGTGCATAATCTGATGGCTGGACATTTTCTTTTGTTTTCATATCTTTGTATTGTCGTGGCTCGATGTTTGATGTGACGTAATAAAAACTAATGACCAGCTAATTACTAATGCACGTCATTATGTGCAGCTTACATCAATGTAATTAAGGACGGTGACTACTCTTGTTAGTGCGCACACGTTCTGCGCATCATGCAAGGCATTGACTAAGAGTCTTCATTCCGTAAATTACCCACGCATTGAACGATTTTAATGTCATCTCCTAATTTCTCTTATATTTCAACCATAGTTTTCTATACAATGTCTTGTATTACACTTGGGTGACCTGTGATATCACCCGAATAAACACACGCGCGCGGGAAAATCGTGCGCGCGTTAGTGCGCGCAAGTTTAAAGCGCGCGCGTGAGCAGTGCAATTTGACGTCAGAATACCATTTCAAAATACGTTAGCGTTTCTGTAACGGAATGGCTCAAACGATTTTTGTTCCATTTCTTGCGTCGGCTTTCTTCCTATGTCATGTCTGTCAAACACAGACAAACGAAAGTACTCCTTTACTGGATGACGCCACCCAGGCATCGACTGAAATAAACGAAACGTCGGACAGCTTTCCAGCAGGATGCAGCTGGTATGAAAACAGAAAACTTCTACAATGCCACAACGCTGGACTGCAAGCCATCCCTGAACTAAAGGAGGAATGGAACATATTTTCTGTGTAAGTAAGGTTACGCCGCTCAGCACGTTTTGGATATTGATACCGATTTTCCTCAACAGTTGGTGAAATAATTCAGTTATTTTTTCTCACTAGCGATCTTTCCACAAACAACATCTCAAGTCTCAAATTCGGAGATGGCTACAAAAACGTTAAATCTATGTGAGTATATAGTGTATTTTTAGGCCTGTTGCGCTTTCCTTAGTCAAGTTTTGCCAGAGTTGTTCAATTTACAATCTAATATATTTTTGCAGCAATTTGGAGCAAAACAACATCACGACTGTAACAGAAGGAATACTTCTGGAACTCCGTCAAATTCATTTCCTGTAAGTTCATAAAACGTTTGTTTTAAACTTATTCATCCAGCTCGCTAAGCTTCAAAAGTACAGGGCCGGATTGTTCAAAGGGTAACACTATCCACCGGATAAATTTTGTCCACTTGGAGCGATTTATCCATTGGATAGCGCTATCTACCTTTCGAACAACTGGGGCCTGAACAATATATTTGAAGTCTACCCTAGTCAAACAATTACTAGGAGGTCAGGTGCCATGATATTTGCTAATGCAAGTCGCCTCGCCTAGGGCTGTGAAATGCCGATAGGTCGCTTTGTGGTGTATACCGATCAGGTTGGATTTTTATAAAAAGATTTTGTTTAAGAGGGTGTAATAATGCTCAAGCCACGTTGAAATTGGCCTCCACTTTTCAAAATGGTAGTCAGCTTGGTTTAAGGTTGTTTAAAACAGTGTTACTATCTCAATTGCATCGTTTACGAAAAAAACTGAACCAAAGAATTTCTTTAGCTCCATCGATCGTGGTGCATTTTGATTTCAGAACAGCAGACTAGAAACATCTCAATTTTTTCGTGCATCTTTTGTCTACCTACAGAGTTTTTGAAGAGAACTTATAGAGGCTACCAGAAAAAAAATATTATGACAGTGATAAATATCGGAACATTCCATGGTGCCTTTTTAACGTTTTTTGTTTGTTTAGGTCCATTGGAGGAAACCCACTTCACTGCGACTGCAAACTTAAATGGCTTCGCGATCGGCTTCTCGGCTCAAACAACCAATTTCCATTCGTGAGACAAATTCAGGATCTAAAATGTGCTACGCCATCTAGTTTACAGGGAAGGACTCTTGTAAATCTCTCGGAAGAAGTGTTATGCGGTAAGAGCGTGGCATGCAGTATAAAAAAACAACCACAAACCTACACAAGCTAAACTGCTAAAGCTGTTGCAAACCAACTATAGCTGTTATATCTAGCAGAAATTTTTCCCTACCAGCCCGCGCTCCCTTTGGTACTTCGACTGGAGGACACATAACATTAGTCTTAAGACAAATGTATCCTTTTACCTCTAGCCCTTTACCATCAAAAGCTGGCCTCTGACCGGACAAAAGTGCAAAATCTGTGACGCCATAGGCCAACAGTCCACTGTAAACCGCGAATTTTGATCCGAACGACCATCGTTGCACGTGAATCCTCTGATGTCTTACAGTCTTATGCGACTTTGTTGTGCTATATTGTATAAATATCACGCGATAATTGCACTCGTCTCATTCCTCCCGGACGCGTAAAAGAGAGAATTTTGGGAAAAGAAATCGTCGGATAATAGACTTCAACAAGAGAAAATATCATTTTCTCTTGACTTCAACCGTCAGTGTTTATCCATACCCAGTGATTGGTTACTTGGGCGAGCAAGATAAATAGATTTCTGGTAGAGGTCACTGCAACTCCGTAGACTTCGACCATCAGTATTCTTACAAAACGAGGAATCTGTGCATAAAAGGTAGAAACTCTTGATGATTACATGTACCCAGACGACTTCAATCAATGAGAATCAATAATCAATATAATCAATATCAATCAATATCAATCAATTGTAATCAA
>OMLO01001958.1_pt1 | contig 16297 bp, 11 predicted proteins | sample 1674811 | NCBI WGS metagenome assembly OMLO01 (sample SAMN06265003, study PRJEB25207) | coral metagenome | isolation source: Coral host | place: Mexico:La Bocana,Puerto Morelos, Mexico | collected 2008-11-13 | reverse complement strand
TGCAATGGAATCTGCTGGTGCAGCAAAGTGTGCCACTGCAAGGTTGCGGCTGGGGTCCAAAGAGAATTCAAAGCACTTGTCAGAACCAATCAATGTAGATCCCTCACCTTTGAAATGGCTATCCTCAACCACTGCCTGTTGTGCGCTAGACATGTCGTTGATGGCTTGGCAGTCGGCACTTTCTTGAGTCAACTTTTGCTTGGCTTTTGCAACTCTGTTGGCAGTAATCCTTGACAACTGCTCTTCCACAGAACCACCACCAGCTGGAACAGTTTGCAATGGTGCATCAGCACGGGCATTTCTTGTACTCCCTGCCGCATCGCAATGTCTCGCAGTGGTCTGTACTTGGAGCCGCCGTGCTATAGTTGTAATCTCAGCCATGTTTCTGCAAATTGACCATTCTTCGCCCTTTTGTGCCTTCATCTCTCGATATCTTGCACTGGCTGCCTTGAAAGCTTTCCCTGTCAGCCTTTGGCCCTTGAAATGCCTGGAAATAAAAGCATTCCATGCTCCACCATGAGTTTTTTTTCATTTGAGTTTTTCTTGTTTTTCTGGTGCTCTTGTTGGCTGGAGGTTTCCCTCTTGCTGTCATAGTGCGGAACCTTTCACGCAGAATCACTGTTTGTCTAATAAGCCATTCTGCATTCATCTGGTGCATTGCCAAGGCCCATGTTTGAATGCTTCGCATTGAGATTACACGTCGTGTTGAAGCATGCAGTGCCTCTATTCTCAAAATATCAACTTGGAAAAGCTGTGCCATGGCAGTTAGAACATGCTGTGCAGGGTTCGACAAAATATCTTCTGCTGTAGGGTAGATTTGGAGAAATTTGTTCATCAAAGCATCCCGTAAACACTTCGGTGTGTTCAACAAAACGTCTGGGTCAGACATGCAGCTGAAAAGACGAAATGGACTGCCACTGTTCGGAACAGCCAGCAAATGGTGAACAATGGAACAGCAGCGCGTGAGCATCCGGAACATTGCTGTTCTCACCACATCAGTGCAACAGTGAAATGGCAATGCAGGTGATGGAAAATGAAACACTGAAGTAATGTCAGCCATGAAATTGGAGACTTGTTTGCCTTCCCACACTTCCAAAACTCTGAAAGATCTCCTGTCACCTTTGGCTTTGGCAAGTTCTTGCTGTCGCTCCCACTCTTCACTGGACAAATGCATGAAAACTTGCATCATAAACCAAATTGGTCTCAAGCAAACAGTCAGGATGAAGACAGCTCTGTGTGGCTTGGCTTCTGTCCACATACCAGCCTTTTTCTTCTTGGCCTTGCAATGCTTGTGCCAATCAAATTGATTTGATGTGGGAATGGCTTCTGCTTCATCAGGATCCAGTGTCGGTTCTTCCCAATCAATGTCATCATGCCCCTCTTCTGCAGACACATGGAATTTATGCATCAAATTCTCCCATCCAGTGCTTTCTGGATGTGTGAGATTCCTAGGATTTACCTTATGCCCACAAAACTTTTGCAAGAGCGGAATAAACAAACCGTGATGAGCACTGAGCAGGCCGACCCAAGATGCTGTACTCTCTATCCCCAAAAACTTTGCAGGGTTGAAGTAAGGGCATTTGTGAGGAAGTAGAGCTGGAATCACCTGGGCTTCAAATGCCTGGAGGACATGTTCATGCATTCCGATGTAGTAGCTGTTGGTCATGTGAACTACAACGTTTTCTTCTTGTATGTTGCCATTGCAAAATGCATTGAGTATAGCACGTTGTCTTGGCTTGAGAACTTGCGATGTCTTGGTTTTGGCTGTCATCACTGTTGATGGGGCAGTGGTGTCTTCATTTCCAAGCCACAAGTCATACACGGCATTGCGATATGCCACTGCTTGAGGTTCCCCTATCCTGATTTGAAGCCTGTTTCCTCAATATGTCTCGAGACCCTGCTTGCTGCATGCACAGCGCCACTGACAGGAAGCCCCTTTCATGCCCTTTCATAAGGGCAGGGCTTGTCTTCTGGCATGTAGAAACTTTGTGGGTAGTGCAGTACGTGTGAGATTTCACCCATTTCTGCTGCTTCTTTGCCATAGCTTTCTCAGCTGCCAGGTTTTCTGGCGCCCTGTCAGTACAAGGCATGCAAACACATAAGGGAAAGTGTTGAGACAAGGATGCCAAAGCAGGCATCACTTGTGATTCCAACAACTCCTCACAATGAAGGACATTCTCAGCAGTAGTTCTGTCGACACATTGGAGTGGGCATGGCACTTTTCCAACCACAAGAAGGCTTTGCTGAGACTCTTCCCTGAGCATCGTTTATTGATCCTAATCAATATTTCTACATCATTTTTAATTGATTTCAAAAATGAAATATTTTATTGATTTAATCAATAGACCTTCTTATTGATCTATCATCTGATTTTTTGGGTATCTCTATTGATCCTGCAATTGATCTGGTTATTGATTTTCCTATTGATTTGGTTTTCAGATGTTCATGGTTCCTACACATGTTTAAGGTGGTTGTAACATTCATGTCTGTATCTGCTGTTTTAGTGCTCAAATCAGGAAAGTTTTGCATGCAATTGCATCTTGACAAAAGAAACAACTGTTCCCTCTTGACAAAAGAGGGAACACTATTGCTTCTTGCCCAAAGAGGCAATACTTATACCTCTTGACCAAAGGGGTATAGTTGGTTCTTGACCAAAGAACCAACCAGTTGGTTCTTGACCAAAGAACCAACCAGTTGGTTCTTGACCAAAGAACCAACCAGTTGGTTCTTGACCAAAGAACCAACTAGCCATGTCTGGGGGGAAGGGTGGCTGCAGGCATACAGCCAAGCCCCATGTGGACATTGGCTTGCTGCTGGAAACCCTGAAGAAACATGAAAGTTTGCTGAAGCATTTTGGGCCTTATTCAGCAATTTCTGCCAACCAAGCAGTAGACCCCAAGGGTCTGATCCACTGTTTGGGTTTCTTGGAAGATTTGGTGAAGCTCAGCCCAACAGCTGAGATTCATCCAGGCCCCCTAAGACAAGCCCTCCTCAAGATGCTGGGTGACAACCCAGGGCTGAATGATTCTAGATTCAATGGGGGGGTTTGGGTGAATCTCAAATCAGAAAGAATAGGTATCATCCTCAAACATGTGAGGAGAGTCAAGGGGCAGGAAGATGTGAAGAATTTGGCCAGCAAACTGACAGCTGCTGAGTTCACCTTGTTGAAAGGTTTGGTGGACAAGGTGAAGACAAAAGAGCAACTGGATGAAGAGCCAGAGAAGGGCACAAAAAGGAAACTTAAGAAGGTAGACAGTGACATTTCCTTGGACAGCAGTGGCTATCCCAAATGCCTTTTGTCACCACCAAAGTTGCTGGCCATAGAAGATACCAAGCCAGACACCTTGCCAAAAGGTTCTGGCAGTTCTGTCTTGTCAAAAGGCAAAGGGAGTGCCATCCCCTCAGTGCCAAAGTACCTGACCACAAAGAAGCCTGGCCATAAGTATGACCCTCCTTGCCCAAAGGAGGTGTCCTTGAAAGACAGGATGGGCTTTGGAGGTGAAAAGGTTGAGAAAAAAAAGGTGAAGAAGAAAAGTAAAAAGAAGAAGGGGGCAAAGGCCAAAGAAGAGGCAGTTTTGAAAAAGCCAGCTGCTGCACCAGGCCCCCTTGCCAAAAGGAAGCCTTGGCACAAGTTGAGAATCACCAATGCCAGAAAACCAGAAAGGTCTTACATAACTGGCTGCCACAAGGGTGAAACCAAAATGAAGCTCATTGTGGAAGTGAGCAGAAAAAGGTCTGAAAACTACCAAGAGATTATTACCTGGCTGCAAGACAAGCTCCAAGAGGAACACCTAACCAAAGAAGAAGTTCTGAAGCTCAGAGATGAGACTTGCTGAAAGCCAAACTTGGGGCTGGGTGGCTGTCCTTGCCAAAAGGATGGCATGGTGTTGATGGTTTATACCCTTGTGAAAAGGGGATAGCTTATCTAATGCAGCAGCTATCCTTGTCAAAAGGGTAGCTCAGGTATCATCTTCTTTTTATGTTTAAGGTATCATGGGCCCTTGGTGCAGCTATCCTTGTGAAAAGTGTTAACCTATCCTTGTCAAAAGGTAATTATAAAGTATCCTTGTCAAAAGGGTATAAAGCTTAAAGCCATCCTTGTCAAAAGGGTGGCTCTTTTCTTTTTGCAATATATCATGCCTTCTTGGCGCTGCTATCCTTGTCAAAGGGTAGCTTCTAAGTAATAGCTATCCTTGTCAAAAGGGTAGCTGATAGCTATCCTTGTCAAAAGGGTAGCCAGATAGCTATCCTTGTCAAAAGGGTAGCTCATAAGTACCAGCTATCCTTGTCAAAAGGGTGGCTTATAGCCATCCTTGTCAAAAGGGTGGCCCAGCTTCCTTTGCCAAAAAGGTGGCATTTTTGTACAGGTTGCCTTTGAAAAGAAGGTGGATCTTGCTTCAGGATCATTAGGAAGCATGAAAAAAGCAGCAGCAGCTGTCAGGGGGGGGTGGTTTCACCACAAAAACCACTCAATCTATAGTTAATGTTTATGTTTGGGGGAACAATAATTTTGGGGTATCTTCAGATGATTTTTGGGTGATTTCTTCATGGATGTTTTGTGGTTTTCTTATGAACATGTTTTGTAGATATATATATATATATATTGTTTTTTAGTATAATATATATAATATATAAATAGAGGTTGGTATATACATTTGAGATGTGTGTTTACTTGTTTCAGCAACTTGCATGTGTTTTGACCACAGGTGCTGGCATGTGTTTTTTGATGTTTTGTTTCTCTGCTGCTGTTTTTAGCTCAAATTGGCTTCTTGTCCAAAGAGCCTTTTTTCAACTTTGCCCCAGGGCTCTTGTCAAAAGGGCTCTGTGAGGCCAATTCAAAGTGAACCCCTCCTTGCCAAAAGGTTTAAGCCCTTGGCAAAAGGGATGGGGAAAAAGAAGCAGCATGATGGCTTCAACAACAAGGGAAAGCCTTCTGGGTCTGGCACCACAACACAAGCCAGGAGGGACAGGATGAAGGCAAAAGCTCTAGCCAGGGAAGCTGAAGAAGAAAGACTGAGGCTGGAGGAGGAAGAGGAGGAAAAAAAGAGGGAAAAGGAGAAGGAAAAAAAAGAAGAGAAAAAGGAGGAGGAAATTGTTGAGGTGAAAGTGGAGGAGGAAAAAACCTTGACAAAAGGTGTGGAAGAAAAAAAGGACCTGAAAGTGGTGGAAAAGGAGGTGGAGAAGGAGGTGGAAAAAAAGGACAGCCTGGCCAAGAAAATCCAGCAAAAGATTGATGAGCTCCAGGCACCTTGTCCAAAGGATGCCACCCTCCAGCCCAGCAACAAGCAGGTGGAACAGTGGGCTGGGCAGGGCCACATGATCTGGAAGAAGAAGGTCGAGATCCAGAAGAGCCCTTTTGATCAGAGTCCTTGTCAAAAGGACTCTGAAGCTGCTGCATCTTCAGCTGCTGCATCTTCCTCTTGCCAAAAGAGGAAGAAACCACCAAGCAGCAGCAGCAGTGCCCCTGACTGGGGTGACAGCAGCCCAGAGCCCTCCAGTGCTCCAGAAACTGCTGCAGACCCACCTTGCCAAAAGGTGGAGTTGAGACCTTGTCCAAAGGTCCCAGACCCTCCTTGCCAAAAGGCCCTCCCAGAATGGGTGGCCATTGATTGGTTTCAAACCATTGAGGTGAGGGAAGGGGTCTGGGACATGGAGGCTCTGGAGCTGTTGAGGGAGGCCAGGGTGAAAGTTTGGGTGATCAGTTTTGCTGGCAAAGCCCAAGCAGGACGTGTCTTTGCCAAATGTGACTGGCTAGCCCAAGAAGGGCTTGTGGACCATGTCACAATTGTCAAGGAAAAAACTGGTCCCCAGGGGAAAGTGGCACTAATGAGAAGGAGGGGGGGGGTCCAACACCTGTTTGATGACAACTGGTGGATCATAGAGGAGGCCAAACAATATGGCTTTGATGCATATGGCATCAATGCCAGATGGGGGCACAGGTCTTTGAAGGCTGCAGTGCAAGCCTTCTTAGCTGATCCCTGATGCCCCCAGGCCTCCTCAGGCAGGTCTTTGTCAAAAAGACCTGCCTGCCTCCCCTCCACAGGTCTTTGCCAAAAAGACCTGTCAGTGACAAAATTTGGTCTTTGACAAAAAGACCAAAAAAATGATTCAAGCCACCAGAGGTCCTTGTCAAAAGGGCCTCCCCTTCCCTTGACAAAAGGGAATCACCCCTGCCAAAAATGCCATTTCCTTGTCAAAAGGTTATGGTTGCAGAGTGCCATTTCCTTGTCAAAAGGTTATGGCTGATGAGTGCCACTTCCTTGTCAAAAGGTTGTGGTTTCAACAGTCTTCTCTTCCTGGAAGGTCAGGTTGAGATGTTTTTTTGAAATGCCATGCCCTTTGCACAAGGGCCATGGTTTGTACAGATTTTCTCTTCCTTGTCCAAAGGTTGGGTTTTTTTGTCTCACTGTCATGGCCGATATCGGCCATTTGAACAGTACAGAGCTCAACATGAGCCTGCAAAAATAAAATCAAAAATAATAAATAATAAATAACAACAATATAAATTAAATATAAATATATTTTAATTTGAATATATATATGTATATTTTTGAAAGTTAGAAAATAAGATTATAAGAAATATAAATAATTAAGATATACATTTTTTGAAACTACTTAGGCATGAACATTTGTTTTGATTTTGTTTTGTCAATCATTTGCCATTGATTCATGAGGTGTTTTTTTGGAATGCCTTGACAAAAGGCATTTGCAGTCATTGTTTCAAAAAAGAAATCTTCACTGAAATGGCTGATATCGGATAAAAATCATGGAAATTAAAAAAAATAAAAAAAATAAAAAAAATGAAATCTGATGAAATCTGATGAAATCTGATGAAAATCTGATGAAAAGGTAGTTTCATCAGATTTTCATCAGATTTCATCAGATTTCATCAGATTTCATCAGATTTTATTTTTTTGTATTTTTTTAATTTTTTTTTGAAACAAAAAAATGAAAAATCAAAATATTTCAAGATAAATTTGCATGATTGATTTGACACATTTTTTTGATATGTGTTTTGTATTTCATGGATTGATTTGATTTTTTCATGACACATGTTTGTCAAGTTTGTTTTTTGTCTTGCAGCCATTCAGCTGTTCAAATAAAAAAAATAAAATGAAGAAGCCTTGTACAAAGGTTTCTTCCCAGAAGGTGATGAAAACCTTGCCAAAAGGTAAAGGAACCTTGTCAAAAGGTTCCAAAGGTAAAGGTGCCTTGTCAAAAGGTTCCAAAGGAAAAAAGGCCTTGGCCAAAGGCTCTTTTGACAAGAGCCAAAAGAAAAAACCCACCAAGAAAACCCTTGAGCAGATGGGTGAGGTTAGCCTCAAAGAAAGGGTTGAGATGGCAACCAAGGGGTCTGCAACTGCTGAAGAGGCTTGTCAAAAGCTGAGGGATTCAATGACTGAGAAAGAAAAACAATCAGCTTGGGGGAAGCACCAGACCTTTTTGAAAGCCAATCCTGATGAAAAGGAAAAAAATGAACAGTTGTCCAAAAAGGACAAAGGGTTGGCAGCCACACTGTGGCTTCTCAAAAAGGAGAACCCCACCTTCATCTCTGTGGTGTCCAAAGTCAGCACCAGCCAAACCTTGACAAAAGGTGAGGTTTGGGAGTCTGAAAAAACAATGCTGGACAGATTTGGAAAAGATGAATTCCAAATCCACCTGAATTCAGGACGAATCAGGTGGAGGGAGGATCAATGGAGTGAAGGTGTCTTCAATTACTATGACCAGGGAAATGTGAAGAAGAAGACAAAGGTCAACACTGGCAGTGAGTGGACACAGGGTCAGGAGTACCAAGCTGAGGAGGAGGACCAAGAAAAGTTTGCCAAACTGCAAGGGAAGGACTTGCATAAGCACTTGCATGACATGGCCACCTTGCCAAAAGGTAAAGGCAATGAAAAAGGAGGTGGAAGAGGTGGTGGTGGGAATGTGAGGAAAAGAAAGGGCAGAGGGAAAGGACTACTGGCCCTTGAAGATGGCACTGTGGAGGAGGAGGATGGTAAAAAAGAAGAGGAGGAGGAAGATGATGGCAAAAACAAGAAGGACCCATGGGATGAAGCCAAGAACAAAGCAAGGAAAGCCAGAGATTTGTGCCAAGGAGCTGCCAGCAACTTAGAAGAAAGCTTGACAAAAGCTAAGGGCACAAACAGGCTGAGCAAAGGTCACAAAAAGGATGCAGAGGATTTGTTGGTGCAAAGTGCAAGGGCCATTGAAAAGATCAAGGGTTTCCTTGTCAAAAGGCCCAGTGGCATGAGTTTGGAACAGGCCAAGGAATTGACCATACATGCCACCAAAGTGACCAAGGAGCTGAAGGACCACAAGAGAGAGTTGGACCTGCTCAGCAACAAGGCTATGTCAAAGTGCAGCAGCAAGTGGTGAAGGATTATGAAAAGAAGAAGCCATGCAGGACCCTTGCCAAAAGGGTCCTTGGAGCCTTGCCAAAAGGTTCCATATCGGCTGCATTGGATGTTGATATCCTAAAGGGCTACACTTCCTTGCCAAAAGGGAGTATATACCAGATCCTTGTCAAAAGGTTCTGGTTGTTTTTGCAGGTTCTTTTGGCCAAAATGGCTTGAACCAACAATCTCTTGACCAAAGGGATTGTGCTCAGACAGGTGTAAGGTTGAAAAAAGAAACTGTGGGTGGGGGTGTGGCAAGGTTGTTCTACAGGGTTGTTCTACTAAGTTTTTTGTTTTTGGTTTCACTGTTTCTGGGGTGCCTTTTTGTCAAAGGCTTAGATAAGTAGGTTACACTTTGGGTATAGGTTCTACACTTGTTAGGGATAGTTTTGGGGTAAGTCACCAAAAAAAAGTAAGTTTTGTTGAGTGTAAGAAGTTTTCCCCTTTACTAAATAGCTACTGTAAGGGTACTGTAAGGGTATATAACTACAAAGGTTTCTCACACTAGTCAAGTTGCCTTAAACACTGGTTGGGGTTGGAGGGTTTCTTGTCAAGTTGTTTCTTTTTGTTTTTTGGCTCACAGGCTTAGGATCCTTTGTGACATCCTTGGCAAAAGGGTTAGGCCTTGGCTTGGTGCTTTTGTCCAACTCTTGTCAAAAGGGCTGGTCCAATTCTTGTCCAACTCTTGTCAAAAGGGTTGGTCCAACTCTTGTCAAAAGGGTTGGGTATAGTGCACCTGGGTTCTTGACAAAAGATCCCATGGAACCAGCTGCCAAGAGATTAAGAGGATGGCAGAAAGACATGGAGAAAGAAATCCATAGGCCCTTGTCAAAAGGGTCTCAAAGCCAATCAGCTCTGTGTACAAAGCTCCTCCAGCTTTGGAGCACAGGCAGGTTGTCTGCTGCAGCTGTGCAAGAATTGGCCCACTGTGCAGTCCTTGATGGGGCTGACCATGTGGAGTTGGGAGCACTTGCCAAAAGTGGAAACTTTGGGAACAATAAGGGGTCAATACACAGGGACCTGATGGTGCATTTTTGTCCCCAGGTGGACATGCGCCATGCGCATGATGTGCTGGTCTCCTGCATCGACCCAAAGAGTGGCAAGGAGACCACTGAATATGCCACCATACTGCTTCCCCATGTTCTTTTTTGGAACCTGAGCCATAACTACCCAAGCCACTTTGAAGAATTGTTCAAGACCAGAGAGCTGGAAGAATTTTGGCTGCAAGTGGAGAAAGTAAAGGATGACAGATTGCTGCAGCACCCCTTCCTTGACAAAAGGAAGAGCCTTGGCAAAAGGCTAGTGGTGGGCCAGAAAGCAACAAGCATACCACTTTTTGTTCATGGTGATGGAGCAGAGTTTCAAAATAGAGACAGCTTGCTGATCTGGAGCTATGGATCACTTTTGAACAAGAATTTTCAAAGCTTGAGCACCAACATGCTTCTTGCATGTTTCCCAAAGAGTTGCACAACCCCATCGACCTGGGATCCAATCCACCAGTGGCTCACTTGGAGCTTCAGAGCTCTCATTGCAGGAAAGCACCCTGACACAGATCCTTTTGGGCATGCCTTGCCAAAAGGTACCCTGTTTCAGAAACTTCAAGGAAAACAATTAACCCCTGGTGGGCACAGGGCATGTATATGGAATATTCAAGGAGATAATGAATTCTATAGCAATGTGGTTGGCCTCAACCACTGGCAGGCTGCCTCCCCATGCTGGGAATGCGATTGTATGCAGCCAGTTGTGAAAAAATCCCCTTGTCCAAAGGGGAAATGCTTCAAGATCTTGGACCCAAAGGATCAGAAGTTTGAAAAGGTCGATACTGCAGCAGCCTTGGCAAAAGGCCCCCCCAATCACATGTTGTTTTCCCTTCCTGGGGTCACAACAAGGTGCATCAGGGGTGATGGGCTGCACATCCTATATTGCAAGGGGGTGTGCAGCCACCTCTGTGGTTCCATTCTTTATCATTTCCTTTATCATGAAGGTAAGGGGAAGCAGAAGGTGTCTCCATCAGATAGACTTTCCATGATATTTCAAGAAATTCAGGAGATCTACAAGAGGAACTGCACCCCTACAAGGCTCACCAACTTAAAGCTTTCAATGATCCTTGATGTGAAGAAACCCCATTCAAATTATCCAAAATTGGAGGCCAAGGGTGCTGAAACAAAGCATTTTTGCAAGGCATTCCTCCCCATCCTCAAAGAAATGGTTGACAAAACCAGGGAGGAGGAATGCCAAATGTTGGAAGCCTTGGAGAGCCTGTGTCATTTGATCGATGTCTATGATGAAGGAGGAAGGTTTCTCACCCCCCAAGAATTTGACAGGAGCATGAACCTTGCCCAAAGGTTCTTCCTGTCATATGACTTCCTCAACAAGTGGGCCTTGTCAAAAGGTTTGCTAATGTTCAACATAGTGTTCAAATTCCACACATTCATGCACCTGGTGGAGTCAGGGTGCCACATGAACCCCAGAGAAAGCATGAATTTTAGAAGTGAAGATTTTGTAGGACAGGTATCCAGGCTTGGCCACAGCTGCTCAATGGGTGTGAGGAGCACAAGACTCAGCTCCAAAATCATTCCCAAATATCTGGTCCTATTACATTTTCAACTAACAAGACCAGATTTTAACACCAAAAGCAGCATTGATGAATAGTGTCCTTGCCAAAAGGGCATGATGCACAAGTGGCTTTACCAGCAAGAGTGTTGGTGTTGCATGGTGAACCCTGGCAAGCCTTGCCCAAAGGTTTGCCACATGTGAAAAAATGTGTATGTAGTTGTCTTTTGTTTCACCCTGGCAGGCCTTGCCCAAAGGCTTGCTGCATGCATGTATTTGAACAGGTCTTGTTGCATGTTTCACCCTGGCAGGCCTTGTCCAAAGGTCTGCTGCATGTACATAGAAACATGTTTTTTTTCACCTGGCAGGCCTTGCCCAAAGGTCTGCTGCATGTAGAGCATGCAGATCATGACAGTAAAAACAAGAGTAAAACATGGTTTTTGCTGGGTGGTTTTTGGGTGTTGGTATTGATTGTGCTATTGATTTTTCCTTGTATTTTGGACACTTTTTCTATTGATTTTGTTGCTCAGAAACCTATTGTTTTATATTGATTGGATCTACACACAGAATCAATATTTTTAATTGATTTCATGAATTTTTTATTAAATCCAGATATTGATTAGGATCAATAGACGATGCTCAGGGTTCTTTCCACAGGAGCGCACCAATGAGAAACTCACTCTGCATCACTTTGGCGGCGACACCTTCTTGAGCATCACGATCCTTTGGAGGGTTTTGGGTACTGGTAGGATATGTTGCTGGCACAATCATAGAAACACTGCTTTCACTGCTGGCTGGCGCTGCAGGGTTTGTCAGTGGTTCCAGAATTCGAATCTTGTATGGAGTTTCATCATAACGACGGCACTTCATTAATACCAGCCCTTTGTACCCGTGTGAGGTCAACAAAGATTCCAAATATTGCAAAAGAACGCACCACAGTTGACTGGTGGATTCTCTGAGACATGCAGCTACTCTCACTTGATCTCGTCCTGCCTGTCTTCCATCCTTTGTATCAGAATTAGCTCCCTCTGCTAGGGCCTGCAATGTTGTCACTGGACGTCTCCCTGAGAACAAAAATGTTTGAGCTGGATTCTCAGAGCCGTCAAGAGACGCATCACTTTTCAAAAACTGCTGTTTTGCAAACAAGAAAATCTTGCGCTGAAGTGGGGTTCCCCACATTGACGAGTTGGAGAAAATGGAATCTTCTGGCAGTATGTCTTTGCTACCTTGAAATGTCACAAGGTCAGCTTCCTTTGCAACGATTGTCCTAGGCCTTCCCTTGGGCCTCACTGTGACAATGGCTCTTGATGCATTCTGCTCAACTTCTTTTGCTTCTCGAAGTTGTTGGCGAAAACTATGTGAGCCGACTGTTCCTTTAGGTCTACCCCGTTTTCTCTTTGTGTGATCTACTGATGAATCTACTGCTACGACACGATCAGCATTATCTTGCGGCGGTAAACTTGTCTGACATTCTGACAACAAATTGGCCCAACCATGCGGAGCATGTGCATCAGCCACAGCCCTTTCTCGACATTCCATTGCAGTGTTAGCGCAAGGGAACTGGTGAGTGAAACAATTTAAGATGATGTATCATTCTTGCTTGCTAGCTGCTAGCTGCTAGCTGCTACTGCTAACCGCTGGTGACACTGATTCTCTACTGCAGCACGTGTTTTACTTATCATTTAATGATATTTTATAACGTAAAATAAGTAAAGGACAATACAGCATAGTAGTACAGTAGTAAAGTAAGTATAGTAAGTATTGCAGTAATGGTAAGAGTAAGTCTGGAAATAATCTCAGCTTCCATATTTGCTATCACTCTTGGTATGATGGGCCCACAGGGTCACATATTATGGTGGAGCCGTGATCTGCAGGACACGAGTAGGTTCACCGACACAAACGTACAGCTGCAATGCAAGCAGGATTTGAAGTTGCCTTGTTGAAATCAAACACCATTTCAAACCTCTACCTACCTACCTACCTACCTACCTAATGTAGCCTTTAGTAAAGTAACTCTTCCTCCTCCGGCCTTTTAGCTGAGTTGTTTGACCACACTCATCCCCCAGTGCCCCAGTGTCCTTGAACGGTTAACCTTCAACCATTTGTTCATGTCCAAGTGGTGCACCGCAATATGGTACTTGAACCCACACTCAAACTTGTACTCCTCGAAGTCCTGGACAAACCTAAATGTGCCAGCATGGCTTGCCATGGTGGAATTGATGATTGGTAATATGAATATTTCATCAATCAAAGAAGATGAACAGCACAGTGGAAGCTCGACAATTTGGGAAACACAGCCATACACAAATTAAAATCTTTCATATACATGGTCAGCCAAAGCAGCTTGGACAAAGGTGTTGTAGAATCATCTTTGGAATATGGAAGATCAAACCCACTGCTTTGCTCCATAGTGACTGTTGGTGGATGGAAATTGTCTAAGACTTGGAAAACATCTGTGAAGGTATGCTGGTACAATGCATGGTTTTTCACACCACCGGTCTGAAAGCGTTTTGTTGACTGACGTGAAAACGGATTGCAAGGTGTTCCCAGCACTAAGTAGCGCCATGGGGACTTTCAATTGCAAAATGACACCCAGAGAAATTGTGTGGGTGCACAGTACATTGCCCCAACCCCACTTGCTTCTCCATGGTTTCATACCAATGCTCTGCTTCATGGTTGGCCATCGAGAATGCACGAAAATGTGCATTGGGTTCGCTGTTGCTCATACAAGTGAAGGGTATGCCCAATTCGTGCAAGCTCGATACAACTCTGTGGCAATCAATCTAATCTTATCTGCTGTGGAACTTTTGGCACAATGGATTTTAGAGCAGGTGACTTGGCTGGGTATAGTATAGTAACAGTCTCAGTATCTTTGTACTGCATTCGATGTATCCCTCTCTGTTTATGTCTTTCAGAATCTATGACAATGACATGTCACTACTACGTCCCACTGTTTGTACCGTCTCTCCTGTCATAGTGAGCACGCTCCTAGAACTGAAAGCTGTGAACTGTAAACGCTTTAAACATTCAAAAACAGCACTGTTGCAAAAAGGGCCAACGAGCCTCGAGGACTGCTGCTTCAGCAAATGCCCCAGTGCAAAAACTCATGAGGGTGATCCTTTTCTTCAGCCGTTCCTCCAAACCTAACATGCGGGAATACCTCTTGAGATCACTTGCCCACCAGATCCTCTCACTGCTTACGTTTGAGTCAGTCAAATCGTCAATCATATCTTTCTCATGTTGTGAAGAGCTACTGCACTCTTCCAACAATCCTTCCCAATGTGGGGGGGACTCAGTGGACATTGCAGTGCCGCATTGGGGCAGTGGCTAGAACCACGCTACCTTTTGAGGCACTTAGAAAATGTCTGCAGTAAAAACAGCAAACATGTGATGCAGAAAGCACTTGAACAACTGGTTGAAGCACAAGAAGCTGGTGACAAGCATTTCAAAACCATATCAAAAACATAAGAATCTCATTAAAAAGATCATAAGTTGAAAATCCTGCCATCTGACCAAACCATAAAAATATCATAAGTGCAAATCCCGCCATCTGACCAAACCATAAAAAAATCATAACTGCAGAAATCCAGGATCCATATGAAAATCAAAAAAAATATTTTAGTTTCTATTTTATAATAGGGGTGTGGCACTCTTAAGACTATGTTTTTCTTTTTTCGAGTATTGCCCCTTTTGAAAAAACATGATCATATTTCACAACTTTTCGCAGCCATTGAAGAGCTGAGCAAACATGGTCAGGTATTTTTCGACATGCGCTACACAAGCGAATTAAAGGCGACATAGCACATCGTTTTGAAAAAAAAAACGTATTGTCAATTTGAAATGTTCAAATCTTTTGCCACGTGAGATCCAGCAGCTACGTGTGCGCCACTTTCTGTTGCGGCATCGCGCGCATCCAGATGTTTTTTGGCGGAGCGCCTTCAAAGGCACGCCGGCAGCAAGCAAATTCTGGTAGTGTTCTTTGTCGCGAGATGCCTTGGTAGAACTTTTCTTGCCAGGCTGTTGCTTTTTACCACAAACTTTTTGGACCTTCGCTGCAGGTTGCTTTTTTGATTTTGCTTTGGCTTCTTTTTTTGGAGCCTTGGGCTTTGCAGGACAGCAGGCGCTCTCCTTGGCTTCCTGCAATTCCTGGTCCAACAAATTCGCATTTTCCAACATGGATTGCTGAGGAACCAGGTCTACCTTTGGTGTGACCTTTGCTTCAGAACTCAAAGGACCTGCTGGCGCCACTTCATCTTTCCTCGTAGGAAATGATACAGCAATTGGAGGCGGCATAGCAGCGTGATCTTGGACTGGTGTCCCATTCTGCAAAGGCTTCAGTGCAGATGCGGACCTGCAATATTGAGCGACATGAACCTTGTAATACATCCAGACTTTTGTCACCTGCAAAAAAAATCCTTCACAGCCAAAAAAAAAGGTGGGTATATTTTTCATGCAAAGAGACCTGGGAATATCGAAAATCTGCAAATTCTTCAAATCGGCAGGAGAAAATTTGGTATCCACCATGTCCTTCACTAAGCCGCGCAGGAGACCAAGTAAGTCACATCCCACATTGGAAGTTTTGGTATCACTCAAACTCACCGCCCTTTGCAAATTTCGATTCGTGGATCTCTGTGGTATGGTGGAAGCAAAAGCCAAATCTTGTGCCAAGCTTAAACCTTGAGGTTCTCTGCCTGGCTGCTCACCTTGCAAGGCAAGTTCTAACCAACGTGGATCTAAGTCTTGCCATCTTGAAGGCAATTGTTCCACGAAGGGAAAATGCGCAGGAAGCACTGGAGCCGTACTCAACACGGATCGAGACCATTTTTTGACAACCAAATAGCTGTCGTGAAGATCATTGCTTGAGTGCCTGGATAGAGTGCAACCTGGCACATGCAACATCAAACTTGCCAAGCAAGCAAAGGTTCCTTCCGTTGGACTACGAAGGCCAAGTTGGATGGCAAAAGCCGTCACTTTCATGACTTTGTTGGCCACGCTTTCTGTGTCGAGCCACGCATAGTCCCACATAGCTTTCGAAAAAAAAGGCGCAGATATTGGTGTAGTCCTGTTGGCTCAGACGTTGTCCAGGCACAAGTACAGTAGACCTGCGAGCCATGCCTTGCTGCAAAGCCACCACTATTTCATTTCGCTCTTCGTTTAACCAAACAAGTTGCTCTTGCAACAAAGTGATTGCCGCTGTGGCTTGTGTTGGTGTCCATGCTTCCCTCGAAGCCAAAGAAAGAGCAACCTGAAGCTGATGACTTTTGGAAGATTCATATGTTGCTGGAAAGTTTTTGGCGCCTTCTAAATAGGCACCAATGGCTCGCAATTCATCAACTAACGCCATTTCT
>OMLO01001957.1_pt1 | contig 16301 bp, 14 predicted proteins | sample 1674811 | NCBI WGS metagenome assembly OMLO01 (sample SAMN06265003, study PRJEB25207) | coral metagenome | isolation source: Coral host | place: Mexico:La Bocana,Puerto Morelos, Mexico | collected 2008-11-13 | reverse complement strand
TCAGAACTTTTGCATGCTTATAGAGTTAGTCATTTTCCTTCTTTACAAAAGGAAGGGTGTAACGATAGGTCATGTGATTTGTCATAAGTTATTAATTTTAGCCCATGTGCTTAGAAGGCTAGGTTACACAGCCGTCAGTTGTTGTTGGAATTGTTCTTGTAAAGTGTCGTCTTCAATACACCTTGGGTTTCAATCGAATGTTCTGTGTCGTCTAAACTACGTCTCACAAACAACTCCAAACTTAACATTCTCCACAAGCTCTTGACCGCCACTTGAACTTGTTTTACGTTAAGGAAGGAAGGAAGGAAGGAAGATGGTACCAACCATGAGCCCGACTCGTCGAGTAATCCCAAGTAATGCAGGCAGCCATAGATTGCTATCTTCGTCACAAGAACTTTTCCAGTTTTTTAATGCAAATGTTGCCTTTCTTTCATATCTTGATATTCTTCTTTTCTTGGAAATTGTAAATTTTATGATAAATCAGAAGCAGGACTTGTTCTCCAATTTGGTCTGTGCGGTCGTCCGATTTTGTTTCTCACTTGTATAATCGTATACCAAGTGGGACCCCACTCAGTCCTATTACCATTACTTAGCATGACTTTTTTCTCTCGCGCGACCTTTCTTTAACTGGTGTGACCTTTTTTTCCGGCACTGCTTTTTCTTGCTGGCGTGATTTTTTCTGGCGCGATTTTTTTTGCTGGCGCATCTCTTTTTTGCTAGCGTGATGTTTTTTGTTCTTTTGCTGGGGCGACCTCTTTCTCTGTCGCTCATTAGTAGATTGCTGCTAGATTTAGTGTGGGCTCGAAGTACAAACACGTGTAGTTGAGAAAGATGGCTGACTCCGCTAAAAATGATCTAGAGAAGGTAAGTTGTAGTTAGTTTTGAATACTGTGGTATTTGTTGACAAATTCAGAGAATGAATAAAGCGAAGAAAAGCTAGTTTAATTTTTTCGCTTTTCCTGTGTTTGTGTAAATTATCTGTAGAAAAACACAAAATCATGCTATGAAATGTGACACCTCCAAAACCCCAACAGGCAGAAAAAGCTTGGTTCTTACTTTATTTTAGGCTGACTAGAAATTTCAGGTATAGCTATACTCTTGATAAACATCTATTCCTTACGTTTGACGCTTTATATGTATTCTACACTGATATATACAGTACTGTATTTTCACTACATCATATTTTACTCTTTAGGTTTGTAAAGCAATGGCTACATCTGGCTCTTCAGTATGTCAACAAGGTCCTTTTATGGGGCAAGGGCTCAGGCCCAGCGTGAAAGAAATCATTTCGCAGTCATTGAGCCAAATTTTGATTAGAGTGACAGGGAAAGTAATTCTAACTGGCTAGCAAAGATGAAGATGAAAGCAATTATTCCTCACAGTCTGACAAAAGTAATGCCGAGGTAGGTGGTGCTGATGACAGTGTAAAAGCTGTTGAAGAGAACAATGCTGCAGGGAGTTCCAGTACCAGTGGAAATAACCAAAGTATGTGACGGCAGAAGCGGCAACCTCTTTTGTATGATGTCACGCTAAAGGAGAGCCTTTCCTTCCACCCTCCAGTAGAGGAATACACGCCATTATAGTACTTTAAGAACTTTTTTGATGACGCCTTGATTGATCACATAGTAGAAAAGAAAAGCTTATACTCTGTGCAGTCAACAGGATTGTCGATATGTGTAGATCATGATGAAATGGAGATGTACTTGAGGGTGCTGGTAATAGACCATTTCAAGGTTACCATCGCCATTTTACCGGGAGTGCAAAACTAATGGGGTGAACGTGCGGCAAAGGCCTGAAATTGCAAATGGCGTAGAAGAATAGCTGAAGTGCTTCCCTATTCTTTCCGCAGAAAATAAGTTTCTTGATATGCGAAATATCTTGCCGAAACTTTGATTTTTAATTTGCACCACTTCAGCTCTGTTGTAATTGCCGAAATAATCTTTTTAGGTGCCTCAACAAGCAGAAGAAGTCCCGCAATATGACGACTTCCTCGGCTGGACTGTGTCGTCACTCAAGTATTTTCTCTCCCCCAGAGGACTGAAGCAAACTGGCCTAAGTCTGAGCTTGTTGCTAGACCATTTGGAGCTTATGAACTTAATGCACCCATAAAGTTCACTCGAGAACAAATCTAACCCCAAAGAAACAAAGAGCGACCCCAATAACATACCGCATGACGCCTGGATTGATGACGTAAAACAGTGGCCAGAAATAGATGACGGTAAACTGTTACATTTTGTGAACAAAAGCTGTTGATGTGGAATACATCGGAAAGTACAAGGATCAGAAAGCCTACTCATATTGGATGAGTGGTTTTGTTGACATTTTGTTGTTTACAACATACCCTGTAGACAGCACACAAATGTTCCTTAAGGGGGGTGTTTCCCCCTTCCAGAAGCTTTGTGATGACCCACACAAAGTATGGATTTGTTTGGAAGGCACGAAAAGCGACCGCACAATTGTCACTTCATGGTGTACTGCTGGTATGCTGCAGAAGTCTGCAATCATGTTATCGCTTTGATGTACACAAAATCTTTTAATGGCGCTTTTTTGTCTTTTGCTTTTCATGCAAAACCTGTTCTTGCTATATCAGCAATTCGTTATAGTTTTGGTTGCCAGGATTCGCATGTTATGGATCTTGGAGGTTCTAATTCAGCTGGGAAGACGCCGCCATCACCGTCGTTTTCACCCATACTGGATATTTCCTCGCCCTGAAGAATCTTAGTTTGAAATCCATCTCCACCAGCGCCATTTGATGTACAAACTTTGCTTATAAGAAAGCATACATCTTCCCAGCTTGCACAAGTGTTCTGCAGGGATGGAACAGACGAACAAAAAAGATGTGCAGCCGAGCCAGATCAAGAACCTTGTCTTTCGCGACAACAAGAAAACTCACGAGAACAGTGCAAGTTTACAGTTAAAACACCAGTTTGACCCAAGGAAACCTCAAGACAGACCGTTGACCAATGAAAGGGTGTCAGCCTTGGTCACTAGCATTATGGAAAATATTCCATCAGCATGTGTGCTCTATTCCATAGAGCATACAAAAGATGATGGTCTTCCCGAACCTCTCCCTCGGAAAGCCCTAACCTTTATGGCATCTAAGGAAATGAAAGGCAAGCCACTAGAGCAGACAGCTCCACTATTTCTCAAAGACTGCCAAATGACAAAAAGACCAAGTTGCAAGAGTGGAAGTTGAAACCAGTGGCCAGAGCACAAATGAACTGTGGTATCAGCAGAGGGTTGGAAGAGTAACAGCTTCCAACTTCCACACATTCCACACATAGGCACAGCCCATTCTCAACCGGAAAGGCCACAGTGACAAGAAACCGGTTGCAGATGGCATGGCCTTTCAATTATTGAAGCAAAGTGCCCTTACTTAGTGAGAAATGACAACCTTCATGTCAAGGCAATGTATGACCGTGTTGACTTCCTTGAAGATTTTAATGGTAAACCTCGCCTGAAACGCACCCACAATTGTACCCAAATAAAGGCTCAGATGTGGGTTGTTGGTGCCAGTTATGGTTATTTCATTGTTTGGACACAGGGTGGCCCTCTTTTCTATGAACTAGTGGAACTTGAATTTTGTCTGAATTTTTTCAGCAATATTACACTGTTTTACAAGTCATTTGTATTGCCATGTCTGCTGGGATACAGGGACATTTTTGAGTGCCCGAAGTGCAGCAAAGTAATTTTGGAGGAGGATGAAATCAGTGATTCTGCAAAGGACAACTGCAACTTCTGTGACAGCTGCAGCACATGGTAGCACTTGCCATGTGCTGACCTCACCATGAGTACTGAAAATGCATTGTATTCTTGGGTGTGCCAGTGCTGTCTGACAGATGCCGCAAACATCAACGACACTGACACTGAAAGTGAACTTAAATTTAATTTTGCTCAGGAATCAGAGCAAGGTCCTGCATCTGATGCCATGAATTATGTTTGCCCTGTTTGTTCAATGAAGAGCATCCCTGTTAATGGATAGCATGTATGTAAAATCTGCAAACAAATTGTCCACGCTTGGTGTAGCAACCATGAAAGTATTACAAGCTCTGCAGATCTCATTTGTGACTATTGCAGTGAAGATTAACAATAAAAGGCTTAACATTGTTTAACATTGACTTACAAATTCTCCTAACTGATCTGTCCAGCTTTTTTGTAATAGGAGCATTAATTTAAGTTACAATGAAAAAACTCTAATTTCTCTGATTGTCTAAATTTTGATAATTGTAAAAATAGTTGGTGTTTATGTATATAAGGTATGAAAAAATGAAACATTGTTGCAAGTACCTTGAAGCACCAGCTACTTGTAACTTGTTTGCTTTCTTTTTCTTAGGCGACCTCTTTTGTAGATAATCGGAAACAGTCATAAAAAGCGATGGAAAGTCAGTTTCAGGGTTCCCAGGGTTCTCCTCCCTAAAGGAAAATTATTTGAACAGACAAAAGTCCTACTAGCACCAGGTGGTGGGTTGAAAACATCACCTCGTGTCTTCGCTGCTTGCTTGTGCCATTTTTCGGCAAGTTTAGGGTCATCTGGCAACTTGTGATAAGTCAATTTCTGCACATGGGATCTAACATAAACAAGTTCTGGATATCTTTTATCATTATCACAAAATCCCACTGCACAACGAGCGTGCCTTGGCATAACAACAGATTAGTTGGCCGCACGCTCACCCCAATAGTTTTGCAACCCCAGCAAAATGGCGTCAGTAACCTTGAAATGGTCTATAATATCAATCATCAAATTGCCACAAAGAAGGATGTATTGGTCCAGTGAAACCAGAGTCCCTTCTATGGCAGATGTCATGTCAATCAACTGATTTGAAAAAAATAAAGCATTTACTCACAAGGATTATGACAAACTGTCCAAGGTACGACCTATTATGAACTCTTTGGTGAAAAAAATGCTGGCAGGTACTCTAAGAGAGTACCACCCTGTGGATGAGCAAATAATTCCTAAAAAACAAATGGGGTGTTAATGTTTGGGCTAGATGTGGAGTTAGTGGCATGGTCTATGACTTTGGAAATCAAGCAAAGGCAGAAGCCTAGCCAAATGTACTCATCGGTGGTAATGTTGTGTATCTCTTGACTTGAACACTTCCTAGAAATGCCACTCAAAGTGTTCTTTGTCAAAGTATTCTTTGACAATTTGATGAATTGCTTGAACAAGGATGCCTTTGGGCTCTTGCCACCAACCAAGGTGCAGCTGGGCATCTGCTGAGTGAAAAAGATTTGAAGAAAGGTCATGGTTCCTTTGATTATGTTGTTGAGGCTAACTCGGGTGTAACTGTTCTTTGGCTGTTCGACAATGACTTGGTCCAAAAGGTTTCCAACTATGTTAGAAATGATCTTACTTCCCAAGCACAGCATTGGTCCAAGAAGTAGGGGAGGTTCATTGACATTGAAAGGCCAACTATCATTGCAGAGTACAACAGCCAATTGGTGGTGTCAACCTGTGCGACATTGCTGCTTTCCTTGTATCGGATCCGTCACCCGTCAACATAATTAATACTACATGCATATTGTATTTTATTGCATTGGGGTGGCTGTTGTCTATGGTTGGCTGTTGCCAGGCCTTCCAGAAATGCCAAGCTGACCTTTTTCACTGAATTTTCCCCAATGTAAATATGAAAATTTACCTTAAAAACATGCCCCAGTTTGCAATGTGTATTACAGTAATTTTCACCATAGCGGCTCTAATGTAACTTTGGATTTATTGCACTTATTTCATTGTAGATTTACACTGGTAAATAGATGCGTGGTAGATATGTGGCACCAAGACAAAAAGAAAATGAAGTAGAGCATGTTGCTGGTTTCTTTGAAGGCCTTTGTGTGGGAAAATTTGTTGCTGTTTTATTATGAAATTGGAATGAAGAGCCAGTGATAGGCAAAATCAAAGAGCTATTAGAGGATGAATTTAAAATCCATTACTGGAATGGAACGTACTTTGGCAAGGGAGTCCCTCAAAATAAAATCAGATCAACCCTACCATGGATTTACACATTGCCAGAGGAATGCATAACAATTCACTCTTTTGAATTGACCTGACAAGTGACATGAAATTGCAGCCTACAACAAGAAAGCATTTAAAAAATAAGTACGCTTTGCTAAAAAAATTGCGAACAGCGAGAATCTCTAGGAAGGTTATTACAAAACTCATTGAACATTTAGCCTCTTCTCGAAGTCAGACTGTGCGAATAGATTCATAAAATTAGTTGCTTTAATGTAAATTAATGTAAACATGTTTATACTGGGTGGCCGTTTCAATCTATCTAATATAAAATAAATGTGCTGCATATTTGTGCAATAAACGTGATTTCTAAGCAGCTACAACTGTGCACAGACCTCTTTTGCTCATGAAGCAAATGAAGATTTAGAATTTCTTTATCTTTCATAGACTTGGGTTGTTCAGTGGTGTTTTACCTCAGGTTCTTTTAAAGCAACTGGTTGCAGATTTTCTGCATCCTTCGTGGGTTTGACGTCTAAAAACAGTGATGTTTTGTACAAATTAATATTAATTAATTAGGTTTAATGAATTGTATTCTTAGATCATATTTCGGCCGCAGCTATCTGTACATGCATCATATTCTCCTTGAGATCGCGCAATCAGCGACTCGTATAATTGCATTTTATTTTACTCCATATTCTTCAATATATGCTGCATTTGCACGATGGAGAAAACCAGTAAATGTGCTAACACATGCCTCGGCTGCCACACTCGGCAGGAAGAGCATCAATTCGGTCCAGTTGGGAAACATTGTACAGGACCGCCTGTGACTGAAGACAACCACAACAGTTCAAAGTCAAGTGATGCGGACAATGAAGATCCCAAGTCTGCTGTTACGAATGCCACAGTTCTCGCCGCAATCAGCAGTCTAGCCCTACAAGTTGACAAACTTGCGATGGATCAACAGTGAATTAATACGTAGGTACAGCAATTAAAAAACGCACCACAGGGCGCCACTCCTTGCATTCAGCCAAGTCAGATGCTACAATCCAGCAGAGGACCCATCGCTCCCCGGCAAAGATATTTCACATCAGCCAACCAAGCTGGAACAAGGTTATTATGTTAACGGATCTTTGCCTAAATTGCCATTTTATCGTCATTTTTATTTAACTGTACTGCACGTGGGGCCATTAGCAAAAGAAAAGGAGTTTGTGAACTATAACCACCTATAATCGTCAAGGAATTACTTAGCGTTCTTGTTAAGTTTAAAGTATAAACCAATGATGATTTTCATGCTGTACATCTCTCAACACGGTAACCATGGGAAGGGAAAAATTAAATGGCAGTCATCGCTCGATGTCAGTTTTGAACAAACCTTTTAAATTTTGCCCATTTTGGCCTGTAGTATTTCAATGTTTTAAGTTACCTGTTAAAAGTTTGGTTTGAAAATGCTTAACCAAAACCATAAAAGTTTTAGTGTTTAGGGCTAACTGTTTAGTGTTTTGGTCTATCTGTTTTACAGTTTAAGCTATCCATTTAACAGTTTTGATTATCCATTTAACAATTTAAGCTTGCTGTTTAGAGAATTGTTGCAACCGTTTAAACATTTGTCAACTTGTTAAACACTTTTGGCATACCGTTTAAATGGAAACGAAACCTGTTTAAACACTTGAATTTGCTGTTTATCATCCATTTACTATCTGTTTACCAATCATAAAGCAGAGAAGCTTTAATCCACGTTTTTGCTTTCCCGGTCACATATTATTATTTAATATTTCCTTGTGTAATGGCTTAACATGAAGCTTTAAATTTGTATATCTCGGGTTGCTTTGCTACCGATTTGCAGGACATACTTGTTTATATTGATTACTTGTGTGCTGCATATTCATAGAAAATCATCATCACTCTCATTTTATTTTAACAAATTAAATTTAACAGATTACAGTAATACTAAACCCATATACATGTTTATGTAGCATGATGATTAACCAACACAAATGCAGCACGACTTTCCAAAGTTCATGCAAAAGTTTATAGCAGAAACTAAGCAAAACATCTACACCAACGAATTGAAGAACACAAAGGATTGGCCATTGGCCTTCTTGTTGGTTTTGTGTCACCCACCAACGCTTGGTCAAGCCTGGTAACCCATCCGTTCTGGGTCCCCGTTCTTTGAGGCCTAACAGCCTCCTCAGGTGGATTGTGGTGCCAGTTTGGTGGCGTTCTTTCCGCCTGAAATCTACAATTTTGTCGGTTCGTCCGCTTCCTTCTGGAGCTCCTGCAGTCCTTGGACCAGGGTGCCTTGTCAGCAGTTCGGGTCACATTCAAGACTCGTCTTGTGTGTCCAGGAAGCAGAGATGGCCGACGGGGAGTACGTCCCGCCTGCCGACACCGTCTCCGATGTCTCTTCAGACGAGGATGAGGACTTGGCTGGTGGTGATGTCACCTTGGCCAGTGGTGATGAAGAGGTGGTTGCGATGGCAGTGTCGTCCTCCACATCTCTGCTTCTACTGCCACTCCGGTGTCTCCGGCTTCCCCTACTCCATCTTCTGTTTCTTCGGATGGCTCCGTAGTCGATTCTGACTGCACCACTAGCCCTAGGCGTCGCAGGGATCCTCTCTCTGTCTTGGTGTTAGCATCATCGCGGATTTTGTCCCTTTGTTTTGTGCTGCTTAGTTACTTGGAGAATCTGGCCAGTGTGTTGGGTTCCCCGGGTTGCTATTCCCTGTTGTTCCTTTGTGCAGTTTCCTAGCACTCAGTGGGTCAACTGCGCAGGTTTCCTCTGTGTCTGAGGCGTTTTTTTTTGTCTTAACTTGTGGAGGCAAGGTTCGATCCCTCGGCGAAGTTGGCAGCTTGGTGTCCCTCCGTTTATTGCAAACCCCTTCCATGACATTGCACGCCTTTGTCTTGGTTGGGGATTAGATGTTATGTCTGAGAGCCATTGCACTAACCGTACTGGGGGGCTGGTCATTCGCCTTAAACACAAAAAAAAACTGTTCCACTGCCGTTATGCCGAAGCCGCCAGTGAGCTTGAAGAGTGACTTTAGCAACTGTGCTGAAGTCACATCTCCCCCAAAAAAGAAAAAGAGAAGGAATGAAGAGGAAAGTAACTCGTTTTAGTGTTCTGTTGATGAAAGCGTGGTAAGAATAGGTTTCCCTTGAATTGACTGTTGATGTACACAGCATAAGCATGTAGCTTCACACGTGTGATAATTCTTGTGTGTTTGAAAAGAGTACAGTGTATTTAAGCTTACCCAGTTCCTTATATACATGTGTATAATTTATATATATGGAATAATATCACACAGAATCTCAATCTTCTTAGCTGGTGACTTGATTTTAAACTACAGTGTAACTGTAAGGTCATGTTCGCAGTTTTCACACCTTAGTGCAATAATTTTTGAATCATATACTTTTAGGTGACTGGTGTTCTTTCCGGAGATATACATTCCCTGTATCTACTGGAAATTCGAAAGGTGAAAAATTCTGTTGTTGTACTCAACAAGGAGGCAACTGAGTTTTTCATGCAAGACTTCAATTTGCGGACAAATCACTTTGGGTAAGTGGAGTGAGTACATGAGATCCTTAGCATCCTGTGATAAATTTTATAAACCAACTGACCGACACAACATAAAATACCTGTAATTTAACTTTCATTTGGTGCAAAAAAAAAATAAGAATTAGTTTTCAGTGAGAACTTAGTACAAGATACATGCATGTGATTTCACTACCTACAGTGCAGGTAATTAAAACTGCAAATATAAAATGTACAGACTATGTTACACTCCCACATTCCTATTATTATTGCCCCCGCAGGGTTTTGGCCCAGAAGCCAAACCCGAGGAGGCACCTTAGAAGTCCACGAGGGTATACATAGAAGGACAAAGAATATTTGTTGAAAAAGTAAGAAAAGTTTTTGTAGTGGGCGAAGCGTTCTCGACTTGACAAATCTAGGTGCACATGGTCATCTCAGCTAATATTTTAGCAAGCATGCACAGTGGTGTTGTTACTTGCAACCACGAGGTCGTGTTTCGTCACCTTCGTCTTCTAGCACCATCTTGCAGCATTTGAAGGTCAATAAAAGGATTCAAATGTTAATTTTTCAGCAGAACTTGTATACACAATCTTTGTATTCAATACAAATCCAATAAACAGGATATCAAAAGTGGGGGCAGCTATAGTAAACACTATTTCTATATGTTATGCATGCAATCAGAAGCACATCACCCTGCAATATAACACATCCATTACACGCCGGGTCAGCTGTCTGCAATTTCTAGTCACTTCAATGTCGCCAAAGATGGCGGCTTGGCTGTTGATTTTACTGGTAGACCTGGGTACTAGTTTACGGGAGTATACAAAGCGCTCGATTTTGTGACCCGCAAAGTGCCGTCTGAATCAAAACGAATTGTCGCGAGAGCGCCAAACACAAGGTTTATTTTGATACCAAAATCAACGGGAATAGTAAATATGTGATAATTCCTCCGCTTCGGCCTATAGCTCCATTATGGCGCTAAAAGGAACCGGCCTGAAAATGACTTACTTCAGCTTGAAAAGGCTTTTTTGTTCTTTTGAACACAGAGTCGAGTGCTAGAATTTTGGAAACTTCAAACCTTCGGTAAGAATCATATGTTTTTTGTTTTGGTGATCTTGCTTTACTTTTACATAAATATTGCTTTTTCCTTGGGGTATTTTGTATCAGATGCTCATTCGAATCGGCTTTAAATTTCGGTCACCCGTGACTGATATTTTTGAAGAACTCGCAAAACTTTATGTTACATCCGATCGCTACGAAATTTGGCAGAAAGCGTGACAAAATAAATACCCAGTCCCTGCGCAAATTTCAGCTACAACGGTTCAATGTGGCCTACACAACGTTAATGGTAACTCGATACTTTTGTGGCTTTTGCAAGTGAAAGATGGCCTCCACTTCTAAGCGTCCTCTAACTGCTCTTCAAAGTACGGAAAGAGTGTTAGAGTTGCTGGAAGAAGACAATAACAGTGATGATGGAATGTCCAGTGGTGAGGAAAGCGATCTAGATCTCGAACTTCAAAAATCAAAGTGACTAATCGAGGCAAGTTGTACTTTGTATCTTGTTGCGTGTAACCGCGCACATGGTCTGAAAAAGTGAAAGTGACAGTGACCATATGTTGTATATATTTGACTTTTTACGTTGGAATAAATGTTTTGGCTTATATTTGAGTTTAGTTAGATCAATATGTTTGGAGGGAAAGGGTTTTTAGGGCAGCAGATGAGTGAAATTTTAGGAAAGCGATGTGTAAACAAAGAGATCAAATTTCATTCTTCGCATTGATTTTCTCTGAAAGGACAATGAGCAAATATGTTGTATTTAGTTGACATTTTACATTCAGAACTTTGCTGATACTTTCCAATAAATATCTTGGTTTATATTTGAGTTTATTGAGATCGATATTTTGGGGCGAAAAGGGTTTTTAGGACAACAGATGAAAAGAAAATCGAGTGCAAGGCGACGTGTAAACATAAGCTTTCACTCTCAGTGTCGATTTATTCTGAAAGGACAGATATGCTTTTCAAATAGATTCGAAACAAAAATAAGGTACATTTACTCAGTATAACTAAAAACCTACTCAAGCTGAGTAAAGGTAAGTAATATTTTCGTAAAGGAGGGTTCAAAAGAGTGCAATGATGTTTGCCTTGTAGTGATGAAGATGATGGTGGTAGTGATGAAGATGATGGTGTTGTTCCTGTTGTTCCTGCTGCTAGTCGTGCTCCAGGTCAATTCTATGGTGCTGCCCCAGCTGCTCGGGGAGTGGGGAGACGTAACGCTGCTGCTGTGAATCAGAATGGACGATACAGTGCATACAACTGCACGAAGTTCAATATTTGGAATACAATTTAAATATATTTACATATTTAAACGAAGAAAAGTTGCAGCATCATTTTGTTCAGACACAACACATTTAACCAAAAGTATACAACCAGATTTGAAAAAAAAACAGCATGTATGTGGAGACATTTGACTTGAAATGAATGCGTAAGGTTTTAAAAACAATGAAATGCTTTTCGCCAGCTTGCTGTGATATTATAAGTGTGGCATTTATCCAACAAAAGACCTGCACTTGATGGTCTCTATCATACCATTTCTAAAAAATTTAAAACTAGTGTTCTGGGTGATTATGTGTTATCTAACAATAAAGTTACAAATTATGTCATTCAGAAATGTAAGCAAAAGCAGTTGGCAGAATTTGAATGTTCAAATGATAACATATTGCGTAGTATAGCTACTTATTATACTTCTGGGGTAATGGGGAAAAGGAAATACCAAGCAGTTAGGCTAGCATCCTCAATGAAGACCAGTCATTTAAAGAGGGGGGTAAAACAGCTATCATTTTTTTGCCAAACTGTCCAATACCAAAACTTCTTACGTATAATTCTCTTGTAAATGAAATTAAAAAGATTGATGTAGGTAGGGTTTATTCCATCCAAGAAGAATTCTCTAATGACATAGATGAAAATGAATCTGCTTGTTCATTTCTAATTAGTTTTCTGAATGTAGGAAAGAGAGTTGCATCAAATAGTGACAATTTTTTTAGTCTTTGGAGGTAATGTAGAGGAAACCTCACCCATTGTCCAAAGGTACATAGACTCTGTATGCAAACAAATTGTAGATTTAGAGGGACGCATATTTGAAATTAATGGTTTACATGTGTCATTTCATTTTGAAGAACTTCCTAATGATATGAAAATGCTAGCAATGCTTGGTAGAGAGCTCAGCAATTCTGCTACATTCTTTTCAACATTTGCAAATGTAAGTACAAATGACTGTACTGACCTAAGGGGCACATTTGGGTCCAGCCCTTCATGTAAATGGAAACCCTGGCAGTATGCAAATAGGGTAACGGTTCTTGGTATGTTTGTGTGTGCTTTAGAACTTGTGGCACTCTATAAACAGTACTCAAATTTTGGAAATGGAAGGAGAAAAGGACAGAAAGCTATCAAAAAGAAAGCAAGGCTTATGACTAGAACAAAACAAATGATGGAAATGACAGAAACAATCAGCAATCTTAAGGCCAATGTATTGCCACTCAAAGCTATTTGGATTCGTCAAATAAAGCTATCAGAATTTTAAAACGCAAACATCAAACTTTGAAGGAATTAACTTCAAAACGCAAAGCAAATCTAGTAAAAGAAATAAGGCAAGATCAACTCTTGGTTGTGAAAGACAGCCGCAACAATGAAATTGTATTAGGCCAGGGAAGGTTTGGCATTTGTAAGCTCATGTCTTTGTCAGTTAGTGGGGAATCAGTGAAACTTGCAGTTAAGCATTACATGTGGTGAAATGTAATTTAAGCTAAGTTAAATGTGAATCAATGCTGGTCAGCAGTCTTCCCCCGTTTTGGTCATGCACAGTGGTGTGGGGTCTTCTGCGGGTCATGTGGTTTAACAGCGTGGCTTTTGAGGTCAACTCATTCTCACGTGCATTTGTGCCATTTCGTCTGTGCTTAGCGATTTTGCTTCCTGCTCTCCCTCCCTCTCTTATAAGTACAAGGCAAGTATCATGGTTCCATTGTTTCTTGCAGTGTGACGGTGCCTGGTGGTTGCCACTCACAGGGTTGTCATGGTTGACCTGCAACTCGGCTCTCGTGTAAAGGGTTGTCATGGTTACCCTACGCGCTCAGCTCTTGTGCTCGATGCTCCACTATCTTTCCAGGCACCTTCCCCAAGCTCATCTATTGTTGATGAGTTTAAACTGAGTTGACCAACAAAAGAAGCTGTTGTTGATGAAGCATGTCTTTTATCTCGAATTTCTCATGAAGTACTCCCCTTTGTTTTTGGTGTAGTTTTTGGAGAGTTGCATAACATGCTTGTGTTAGAAGCTTGTGGAATTACAGAGGGATTGAACATTTATTTACCATTCATAGAGCTCTTCAATCAAAAAGTGTGTGTGTCACTGAAACATCATGGTTACACATTTTAATGCAGTGCTGTAAGAGATTTCATTATCTTTATTCCACGGGGATTGTACACAATGACATTAAAGGAGATATCTTGATTGCAGTATCTTGAGTGAACTTGGGTGAGTGGCAGCCCAAAAAATAATAGACTTCAATAAAGTGTGTAAAATAAAGACAGCGAAGATAAAAGAAATTCCTGTGAGTGAAAGGGCTAGGCTCAAATTATGTCATGAACATATTGATCCAGAAATGTATGATGGTCAATATGACCCTGGTCCAACTTCAGATGTTTATAGCTTTGAACACTTCAACAATTTGTGCACACAAGTACAAGACTAAATGAATGGAACAAACCAACAGTGGTTGATCGTTATTGTAAAATATGACACAGTCTACTCTAAGTCTTTGCTATGCCAGTTTCCAAAAGAAGATGCAAGTAAAATTTCCAGGGCTAACCATTCTATGAAAATACAGGAGTGGTAGTAATTCAAAGACAATTCATCACTCTGTTTAGTGCATTCCTATAACAATTGAGTATTAATTTTATTGCATTTGCAGTTGAAAGGGGACTGTGCCAGATCTTTGCGGATGACGACATTCCCCACATTTCAGAAGACCTGGGGGCCTAAAATTTAAAGTATGCAGAACAGAATAACGGATGGAGCTCCTACTTTGATGAACTGAAAGCTGCTCTAACTGAAAAGGGCATTAACCCTACAGGTAAGTAAAACAGAGAGGTAGCTAGAGTACCTTACTAGTCGGCTAAAAATATATTCAAAACAGTGAAGGCCATGCTGTGGATGTACTGTTTTATATTAACTTTGTTATCTGGTTATGTCTATTTTTATGCACTTGGACCCCTCCCTGATATTTCTTGATATATATAAGGCAAGGCTCTGACATATATCCCTTGGAAGTCATGCATACATACATACTACATACATAAGCTTACATACATACATTTGTTTATGCAGGTCGGTATATAGGCTGCATAACCTAATGTGGACCAGCGGTTCATTAGGATTTACAAAATAAATAGAAAAAAAAATTTCAAAGCTCCCTACCCTTCTTCATTGGTTTACTGCGAGGAGGTTTACTACTAGGTCATTAGATTTGCACATGATCAATTTCAGTGAGTTTAATAGAGAAATCGGGTCTTGCAATCACCTAAGTATCTTTTAAAGAGTATTATGTAAGCATAAGCCCTAATGAGTATAAGCCCTGAGCTAAAAAGGCTAATTTGTGGAGGGGGTTATCATTGCAGGGAGCTTTGCATTTATAAAATGGTTGGCAATAATGACAGCTAAAATAACAAGATAAGATGGATGGGCTTATTATCGGGAGGTATTGGGGGGGGGCTGGTATTGTAGTTTTACAGTTTTTACAATTATTTGTGTTAATGGTGTAATTTAGTATATTTCCCTACATGTATTTGGGAGTCTTAACAGTGGATTCAATTCTTGATCAACATGTTTCGCACAGAAATTAAAGATCAAACAATGTTGGTTTCAATCACCAAAATATTGAAACAGAAAGGAAAAGGACCTCAACAGAAGTGTTTACAATTCTACCAGCAAGTAACTCTCCCAGTAAGTGTCTGTAGTCTGTTCTAATATGTTAAATCTTTTGGTCTTGGACAATACTTTCAAAAATAAATAGACATACCTGGCTCTGGGCATTGGTTTTGTGATTCCAGTTTTATGAAAACCTTTTTTCTTTCTCCTTCTGATGCCAATGCATAGAATGTATTGCTGGTTTTGCTGGTTGAAAATCCTAACCATGTAAAACAATGGGATATAATAGATGATTGAAACAACCTCGCCAAGAATTAGGTCTCTGTAGTTTTTCATTCTTGTGTTGTTCAGAAAAGTGTTTCACCCAAATGTATAGAGCTTTGTATGGAGATGTCATGTTGGTGCCCATCCAGATGGTGGCAATAAAGTAACAGAAACATCTGTCATTGAGTTTTGGTACTGAAACAAAAAAAAGTTATTACTCTAGAGCTTCAACACGTTGAAATTAAATATACTTCTCCTAGTACAAGACCTAAAGCAACAAATAAAGCAACAACTCATTTTTGGACCTACACAACAGCTTTTCGGGTCACCATTTAATGTCATGCAACGCAAAAGCTTGGAAATTTAAATGTGCTCTTTTACAAGAAAACGAACTCTGTGAAGCTAAAACATTGTAAAATGCCAAGTTCATAAAGGGCCTTATATCTGTTAAAACAAAAACCAAGAATTATTGATTATCAGCAATTAAGTCATTATTATCAAGAGTCTTCACTGAAAAAATAAAAAGACAAGTGTTCAGTCAACTTGCCAACAGCTAGGCAATAGATATATGTTATTTACCGGCTTTGGGTCGGTCCGTATCGTGAAAAACTGTGACCGAGGTCACAGTTTTTCACGATACG
>OMLO01001956.1_pt1 | contig 16309 bp, 10 predicted proteins | sample 1674811 | NCBI WGS metagenome assembly OMLO01 (sample SAMN06265003, study PRJEB25207) | coral metagenome | isolation source: Coral host | place: Mexico:La Bocana,Puerto Morelos, Mexico | collected 2008-11-13 | reverse complement strand
AGCGATCGCGGCACTTGGGATATCCCGATTATGTTGTCTGCTACAGAGGATCAAAATCTGCTTGGGATGCAAAAATGAGATTTCAAGCCTCTGTTTTGTAGAGCATTGTATGGGCCAAACTTCGAAAATAAGCATCGATGAAAAGCAGGGCCAGTAACATTTGTTGATGAAAACCAACTTATCAGAATAGCCGAGGAAACTTTCAAGAACTCTACCGGATCGCGGCACTTGTTCCCGGTAAGCCAGAATGTGCTCTATTTTATTTTGTTTTATTTCTGCGATACATTTCCTTTGAGAGTGTGGCGGCCATATTGTCAAGTAACCTGGCGCGTGCGCCGTTGCGATGTCCGGAATTTCTGGCCATGAAAAACCTTGCATGCCAGACTACAGTCCCTTCCACTTTGAGGTGTAGAGAAGATGATTTTACTATGTATTTTTTTCTATAATTCGTTTGGAGCGCATAAGCTGTCAAGTTCATGTAGGTCGGATCAGGCTTAGACAAAGTTGTTATCAGTTAAATGTTTTGGAGCTCTAGAGACATAACTTTCTATGTGGAGGAACACTTGATTTTTCTGGGGGGGAGGGTGTGGGGTTCAAATTGCGCGAATCTCGCATTTTACACCTGTACTGCTGTAAATGCACTTGAATGTTAGCAAGGAAATGACAATAATTAGTGACACCATATCTACTATCATGTTACCTCCACAGACGTTTAGACTTTGCCCATAAATCAGCGACAAGACGAGGAGCGGACGAATCGACCACCAGATGGCACTCATAGTTACTGGAAATGGTCTAGTCCCTGCTAAAGATCATGAACGAAACAGTATTAACAAACGACTGGCACTGCGCATAGTTCGCAGAAATTTCAAACTATGAATCCTACCAAAAAGAAATGCAACCCTGCAAATCAGTGATTTGGAAGAAACCCAGCTTATGGGCAAATCTTAATCCAGCCACTCAGTATGGTTATGTCTGATGATGTTCTAAACGCCTTCTACAACTTGCGCAGAAAAATATATAGTTACACAGAGGTAATGACGGGCATAAATGACACTCACGTCTTCTAATACTCACATTTCAAAGGCGAAGACTACTACGCGAAACTTGGCACACGCGGAATGCCCAAGGGCGTCATTTCAGGGACCTTCCCTTGTGTTAAAGACTATGTATTTTTAGACTACTAGCAGTCGAGTCCTAGTGATCAGAGAAATCCATCAAGTAAAAGTTGATTTTATCTTCTGCTACTTCGTCCTATCACTTCTTCCAAGAAAAGAAACGCATTGAACTTGCAAAAAGCACGGAAAAAAGTTACAGAACTTTACGAAAAAAACTTCGAGAAACTTCTAGAAAACAAGCCAAGCATCATAACAGCGGGGGTGGGGGGGGGACGGTCTCCCAAAGTGATGGGGTCACTCGTAGGACATTTTCAACAAAGAACCCCTAGAAGTCACCAAAAATTTCGTCTTGTGGACGTTGCCCCAATCAATTTACATTTTCGAGGTAACAAATCATCAAAAACAACACATCAAAAAGTTACAGCGAGCGCCTTCGCTACTTTTATTTGGGAGTACCCTCCCCCTCCCTCTCCCTTCCACATCGATGGCCAAAGTTTTGCCTGTGGTCATCAATAAGACCTCAACTTGACCCAGCTTTGTCTGGAAACCAAATAAAGCAAAAATGAAACGAAAACAAAATAGCCGCAAGAGATCATTCCAGTCAAGAGGTCTCTTGTTCCAGTGCAGTAAATATTTTAGAGCTTGCTTTTGTCGAGTTAAAGCTTCTGTTTAATTAGTGCGATGTCATCTGTGCAGATGGTGTGTTTTAATTAATCAATTAAATTAAGCCGTGCATGCATGAAAATTATTAGCATCTCTAACAAGGAAGCAATTCTGCTACGAAGTAATTACATATTATGCCGAGACAGGTCCGGGCCCGTTCTCGGTAAATATATAAATATCACTGCGAAGCTGGTTTCATCACATTAGGGAGACCGCTTGGCTTTTTAGAACAAATCTGCCTTTCGACGCTAGTTGTGAAACTGAGCTCCGAAAATCCGATTGTTAAAAATGCTGTAATGGAGTTGAGACGCAACGTGTGCTCTCTTGTTATTATCAACTGAGTAATTTAAAAAAAAATTATTTTTCTTTCCGTACTGTCCGTAGAGCAGTAGAAACCGCTGAATGACTGATATGTCACCTCAGCGCTGAAAATTATCTGGTTTATTGTACTGTACAGTGCATTTCTGTCCTCTCTGATGGACAATAGGAGGGATGACTGAACTGTATCCTTCCCCAGGGGATCTAGAATCTCGCTATCAAGAATTGATTTATAACAGGGTTGAGTTCGTTAATGTGCCGCTTGCAATGGCTTGCAATGAGCAGAGAATACCAACTACTGTAGAAAAGATAACTTTGTTAGGTTGAACAGACGCAACTGCAACTCGCAATATGCAATTTCGTTGTTGCTCGACGACGATAGTTAATTAGTTTTTGAACCGGAAGTTGTTTTGTAGAACACCAGCGGTGTATGTAATAGAAACCCGTTGAAAGATATTCTTGTATCGCACATACTGAAAACTGCCTTGAAAACATTTACAAGAACACTGCCTTTCAGCCTTGCAGTTTCTATGGGCCGATAACGTGCTCAGCACCCTACTATTTAGTACCAGGTACTCGAAGCTTCAGGCTACTGTTATATGCTATGCAAATTTAATAAAAGCATTAATGTGCTTTCTTAGCGAAACGCAATCTGATGAGTGGTTTGCTTATTACCAGCATCCAGATTAAATCAAAGACACAACTGAACTCAGTTACAACCTAATCTATTCATTGCTGTATTTATATACTCAAAATTTTGAAAACGCAGTTTCCAAATCCATCCAGATCGAAAACACTTTGCCATGTAAGGACTTCTACTAGTTCAGAAAGAGCAACGTGTGCACAATGAAAAGGTTCTCTCCGACTGGAGTAAATGACACAGCCGCGTAATTAATAATTCAGACACGAGTACCGTACATTTTAAAGAAAGTACGCGCATGCGAAAAGCCCACATATTTGACGTTACATAACAAGTACAAGGGTAGGAAGGTTAAGGAAAGTTAAGGTTAGGAAATGAATCAAATACGGCATATGGGATACACGTTGAGCAGAATTTACTTTGAAGTAGTCCGGTGTCCTGACTACAGAGATTTCGTGCAAGTGTTTTAAAACTAACTTAACTAGGCATGCATGCTGAGTAATTCTGGCTCCAGGTAATTATTTATGCTAAGTAAGGTCTGGACGTGCTAGTAAAGGCAATGAAAGTATATTACTGCATAACCGTGCGAAGGAACCCTCTTATTACCCCTGTGGCACGGCCTGGCTTATTACAGCAGTCATTGTCCTAAAACGATTGTGGAAAAGTTCGATAACCCTGAGGAACTTCATATATTCCGCTTGAGAAACATATACTATTCCCACAATCGTAATGCAGTTAGGTCGCAGCATGAGTTAAAGGCTACCAGACTCCGCAATGTTTAATAAAACTAGTCGCACGGCCATTTACAACTCGGTAAACGTGTTGTATATCAAAGTATTTCTTTTTAGGATTTTCTCTGCAAAGTAGTACGCCACTGAAGTATCATGAGGAGGCTACAAACTAGACTACCGCCTTTTCCGAGGGTACTAGAATTGCATTATCATAAAGTGATTTAAGAACAGGTTTGAGTAAGTTATGCAACCTGCGGTCATCGTCATCCTGTGAACGCTACTTTGTCGCTAGGCCAAAACGTTTTTCCCATCGTCTCGCCAGTCACACTATGTCACCCAGCCTATCTACGTATTTAGTAGTTTGTTTGTAGTTTGTTGGTACTTTAAGTATGGCGTACTTGTTAACTGTCAATAAAACTGTCTCATTTGTCGTCATTTGTCCTAAACAGTAGTTTATCATCGGCTGTCATACCTTTCTCTTCGGCAAACTAGTGCGAAGCCTTGCGGAACTTTCGATATACTAATTGCGAAAAGTGCATCGCGATAAAAAAAACGAGTCTGATTAAGCAGAATTTTTTTCCCTATTACGAACAAAGAAACAATTCATGCCACCGCGCGGGCGCTCCAGGCTAATGGATTCCTCTAAATAAGGTTTTGATAATATGGACTCTTGAGCTAGCAGTTCCTCGTCTCAGTACGTCCCTTGTTACCAGAGGTCTGCGTTTCTTGTAGTATCCTTGTCAAAATTCTTTCAATCGATAATTTATCTGACCAGATTTGCTTGATCATTTTATTGTGTTTCTGAGCATTGTCTCGTTCAGCATTTTTACCTCTCCAACTTATTAAGTTTTAAACAAAAGAAAAATCGACATTCCTGTAAGTCATCAAGCCATCCCGGCTTGATTTTTGCAGGGGCATGTCACGGCCAGAAAACTGGTATCGTTACTAAGACATGTGATACTGCAAGAACGAACTTATGAGCACGTGAGCAGGCCCACCACTGCGCAAGATCCACTGGCAAGATCCATTAGAGTGAGCCTGAACTAAGGAACGGCAAATTATGCAATGAATGTCTGCTGTCTTCACCAGGAGAAATACTCGAAGCAGTTGCAAAGAGTTTGTCGAGGATAAACGTGCACACGGTTGCAAATGTTTGCTTACATCTGTGCTTCCAGCTTAGAATCAGATAATGTACGTAAAATATATATACTTTTCATTAGTTTTTACGCTGTAAGATTATTAACCACAAAATTAAGGCTACTGTCACGCAACGTATCAACATCTAGACAGAGGACCTCTGTACTCGCACGGACTTTGACACTATGTATATCTGTCTGTAAAACCTCGATTTACAGACAGATATACATGCCCAGCAACGTGAGGTGCTGCCAAGACTATATTAAATTTTGGAAAGACACCAAAAACATTATTTTTAAGAGAGCTTTAGAACATCTGACATAATTTTAATTATTTATTTATTCATTTATTTATTTTAGCATATCTTGAAACACAATTTTATCTCGTTTACATATAGATATAATTTTTTTAGATATCTTTTAACCTTTGTACAATTGTAAATTTAGTTAGCATCGGGCAGGCGAAGAGCCACCCTGTGGATATACTGCCATTATTATTATTATTATTATTATTATTATTATTATTATTATTATTATTATTATTATTATTTTAGTGAAAGATGTTGATTTTAGCAATAGACACAGGTTGAAAGTGAGCAAGAGAAATTATATTAAATATAGTAAAGTGACGGAGTGTAACGCATTCTCATTATCTTTCATTACTACTAGTCATATGGAGAAAAAAATCCAAATTCCTCTAAGGACACCAAAATGGCTACCCCGTATGACTTTTGCAGGGGCATGTCACGGCCAAAAAGCTGGTACCGTTATTAAGACTTGTGATAAGACATGTGACAGACTTATAAGTAGGCATGAAATCTCGTTCTCTGATTTCTTTATATTCGTTAAGTCAGACACCTTTAAATGGGTGCAAACTTAGGATACAAATTTCCAATACTATTTTACAACGTCATTGATATATATATCTAAGCTTCCTTTGATATTTCAAATTACAACTGCATTACAGAAACATTGCATTACAATAATGTCATAGACCTCGGTTCCGTTGACCTTCATATCCGGACATGAAATTTTTAGGTATAAAATCCTAAGGTGATCAATTCTCATTTTTACATGAATACGACAGCAGATTACCAAGCACCGTGAAATTACTTGCGCACATATTTGCTGTTGCTGTCGTTAATCTCCCCCTCCCCACTAAGATTTTGCATATTAGCCCACGAATTAACATAATCTATACCACGTATGGTAAATAGGTATATTGCCTACATAATTTCCAGATAGTTAGCTGCGCTTTGTTCTTTTGGTAAATAGCTCCTACAAAAACATACTATATATGCAATCTATACTTCGGACTGACTGCCAATGGCACCACTAAAAGTAAGTCCTTGGTAGACATTATCAGGTCTCGAATTTGCATTATTTAATACTTGATAATCATTCCCAGGGTCAAAATTCTGGTTATTAAAACCAACACTGGGCTCCCGTAATTGCCCAATTTCCATATATTCGCGATCGTTGCCTGGAATGCTATTCGTTGTCCCATATGCCTGGTTTTCATATCCCATATCACCCTCCCTGCCGTAGCTAATTGACCCAGCATGGTGGGCCGGTCGCCTGCTACCACTGCAAAAAAATAAAAAAATAAAAAAAAAAAATAAGAAAACAACATTATTATACACTTTGGTCTTTATATCTCTTTCATGTGAGGTATAAAATTAAACAACTGTATACTGGTTTTGACATTTTACAACAATTCTGAAAAGGTTCGATATGACAATCTCCATAGTATTTACATTTGATGTTCAATCACTATATTCCGTGGAACGCATTCTAAAGACCATACATAATTCGCCATCAAGTGTCCGTTTAAAGCTATGTAGGGTAACCACTCCATTCAAAAATGTGGTCCCGCGAACTTTTTGACGTCATTCCTAAGGTAAAAGAAAAGTTCATACCCTGAGAAACTGCGCTCGATCTTCTAATTATTCTATTGTGTACCTAAGAACTTACAGGTAGCGTTTCCGCAGACAGAAGATGGCGACGACAATTACTGCAATAATTAGGACAGATCCAAGAGCAATAACTGGGTAAAGAATCTTCCCGGGCATTCCTTGTTTTTCAGTCCTGGGCGGGCTAGAAAATTCTAGGAAAATCGAAAACCTACATAATCAGCAAATTTAAAAGCAGGAAAATAAGGTGCGTGTTTATATTATTCCTGGAAAATGTAAAAAAAAAATCTAGGTTAATTAAAACAAAAGCAAATGGTTAATGGAAGAATATAGTGAGAAAACAGAAACATGCTTTCTGTTAGAATGAAATTAAATTTATGAAAAAAAATAGCATTGTGCTGCTCAAGAAAAACTGAAGAAGTAATCAAACAGACAAACAAAACAAGAAGCAAACTACTATCAAAAGAATCAACAAGGCAACCAAACAAATCAAAAAAAACAATTTTAACTGACCTTGACAGTCTTTGCTCCATTTTGATCCCGTTTGTCCAAATGTTGATGTCCCGGATGGACACGAAACGCAGTCACTTTGGGCCTCTTGATCTTGGTAGTTGTCTTCTGCGCATGCCTGGCAACCATTGGAGTTGAAGAAGTATCCAAGGGGACAATTAACTTATGCAACGAGAATAAAAGTAGAAAGTAAAATCTAGTAAGTTAAGTTGAAGTTCGATATGTATTTTAAGCCACAAGTACATATTCAGGTCAGGTCATTAGTACGCTCAGTACTAATGAAAGTGAAAACGAAAGTTAAACAAAAACATCTGGCCTTTTACGTACAGGAACTGCAGCGAATAGCGCGAGACATCAGATAAAACATGTTACAATGTAGCTCGTTCTATTAAGATGACTTTTAGAGTTAGGGACTTGAAAGTTCCAAATAAAGCACATGGGAGTCCCAGGGATGGTACTCTAGGTAGGGGCGTTTCGCTTTACCTTATACCAGAGGAGGATCAGCTCTATTTGGTAACCATATTTTAGACTAGGCAACAAAAAATTGAATGCTATCCTAGTCTAGCCATGTCCGTGCAGGACTTTTTTCACTATTGTAGTACAAGATGCGCTAACCTGAACAATATCTTCGCCACGTGTAAACCAATCGTGTTCTAGGCCAAATCATTTTTACACCGACTACTTTTCCGGTAAATTATATACCGTCTGTTGTAGTCCGAAACTGTCGGATTTCTATATCCTGTCCTAGACTAAACTGGCTGAAAACTATACCTTTAATACCAGTACAATCCCGGGATGCGAGCTACCTTATGTTCAAAGCAAAAACCCGGAACTACAATTCTAATTAAAGGTCAAGTTTTTCGTTTCTTGGTCACGAACAACATATCTGTACATGATCTACTGAAAACAATTAATCAAGAATGTTATATTCGGGTCTTACCACAATTTGTTCCTTTGAGAACTTGTCCTTTGTCACAGACCAGACCAACTATGCGTACCACTGGGGGTATTGACGAGTCATATTCTAAAACAACACCGCTAACGTTGAGAGTTAAGTCTGTTTCGTTTAGTGAGGCTAGAATGTTACTCGATATCTGTTTAGTTGTCTGGTTCAGACCAACCACAGAAGTGTTGCTCGGCAGTGGGACTTTTACAGCGAATTTCACAGTGAGAGGAACTTTTAAAGCTTGTTCGCTATCCGCTATGTCCCTTCTGCGAAGATTTCCACTTTGCCCTCCACATTCTATTTCGACGTTTTCGATCGTGCATTTTACATCCCCATCACAACCACCAACAGTACCCAAGTATTGTGTATAGAGTGCGATGAAGTTGCTGGCGATGCTGGAATGCATTGCTGCGGTGCACTGGTCAGCTAGGTAATGAAGCTGTGAAGCAAGCAAAGTCTGTGCTTGACGTGTTTCTAGAAAGATGAATGAGAAGTAAATACATCGTTAATACCCGATTAGCGGAGAAACTAACATGAACTTACAGCTGAAAAAAACAATCCTGTATCTCCCGACCTTGAAGGACGAGTTTCATGTCATTTCAAACAATGTTACAAGTTAGAAAACTTCTTCATTTACTTAGAGTATATTGGATGTGTCACTGAAGGGAAACATTTATGACTGTCAAGATCTGAGCAATGAAAAAGAAGACGATTTTCTGCAGGACGGCTTTCAGCCTTGTTTTTGGTGGCTATGAGAAAATTCTTATCAGAGTTTTGTATGGGTAACCCGCCAAATTAGCTCTTCAGGGCCACTTAACTGTTATTAGTGAAAACTTAATGTTAGATCTGAATCTTTTTTTCTCTGTTCTCCTCTCTATCCCGTCCCAGTTACTCGAATCAATCAATCAATCCAGATATTTATGTCATTTTTAGCCTAACCTAAATGGCATTTTGCTATGAAATAAATTCCTTCTAATAACATTCTACTTGAAAAATGCTTCGGCTGACAATTAGCAAACTTCAACCTTTACTAGAGCCTTTGGTAGCGCACGCAGTCATGACCTCTTGCATCATGATCTGAAAAATGGTTTTACTTATCTTCAGATTTTGTACAGATACGTTAATAATCCCTAGCAAGGCAGTCTCATTTTGATGCTTGCATGGTCTTACCAGAGCAGTCTGGCACTGTGTCCGCCGGAAGCCAGTTCCCTTGAGCAACACAAGCATAAAACTCCGGTGGTTTGTTGGCAAAGTCATATCCAACATTGCAGTGTAGCGTGCAAACCTTCCCGCCATTTAGCCACTTATCACATGCCTTAGCTCCATTTTGTGGTGTTGGTAGATCGTCACATGGCTTAGCTATTCACAAGCAATAAAAGAAAAATTTTCTCAATCATAAGACTAATCTTTTTTTACTTCATGATAAGTTTTTTCCATGTGTTTCAAGCGACATAAATCATCTAGGTATTAAGGGACCTGACATCGTTGCGATACTGAATCATACAGGTACTAGTGACTGCCTTATCGGGTTGGCGCTGCGAATTTAGGGCTATTGAAGTACGTTTGTTGATATGCTGCATGGATTAACATTCAACACGTCTAAATTGCCATTTATAAATTAGGCAGTACTTAGTGCAGTGGTCTTTACAGCCGCCGTGTAAGTCTTAGCACTGACCGGGCTGGCCTGGTTACCGAGATCTCACCCCACTCCTGTATCCTTTGTAAAATATCCGATGTATTCATATGAAAGGGCTGGCCAGCTTGTCTACCAAGATCTCGGTTCCGATCGCTTTCTACCACCGGGAGGAAAATTTAATTTACCCCGATGAACACTCCAGCCCGGGTAAAAATGACATAATTTTGACTTAAAAGTATTTCCACTTTTGGAAGTATGCAGAGTACCAGTGAGTCAGTGAGGCTACGATCATCTAAAACGATACAGCTTTGTGGCACCATTCTTGCTTTGTATCTTGGATGTCATACTGGTCGAAATGGCTGAAATGACCTTTATGAAGAGACAACAAATTTTGTCCCTGAACTGAACCAGCCCGGTTACCAGACTCACAATAAGCAAGGTTCGATGACAATAGTTCTGCAACGTAAACTCATATTTTTTTTGCCATTTTTGTTCACCTTTCCACCTTGCAAGATGCTCGAAGAACTTTCGATCTCGTCCAAAATGTATGCCTGATTCATGCAGTCTGGAGCCTTACGAAAGATATCGTAATTGATGCGAACAGTTGCTTGAAGTTCACGGATGTAGAAGTGGTCTTGTCATGCCATGCAGTCCAAAATCGTTTTAGAAACCATAAAAACGGATGTACTTACCTACAATGACGACTTGGAAATGGCACTTGACTGTATTTCCAGCTTTGTCTGTTGCTGTCATAGTTACGTTGTGTTCTCCCCATGTGAACTTGCTCCCATTTTTTCTGTTTGTTCCAAATAAGTGAACGCCAACGTTATCTGTGACAGTGACTATAGGAAAAAAGATCTTTGTCCATTTTTCTTTAGACGTCTTGTGGATGTCATCGGGACACTTTGCAATCTTAGGTGGCTCAAGATCTGCCAGATTATTTTTTAGTGATAAAAAAAAGAGAAACAGGTTTTTATGCCACGCTTTGTACATCATCGCGCAGCTCAAAATTTGCCATTACATATATGGTGCTTTTAACATTGCTGATTCTAGCACTGAGTGTGTATTAGCACATGAAGCTATTAAATGTGATCATATACATGCTATCACGAGCTTCTGTGGAGCTCAGCGAATAGAGCAAGAGAGGGCTATCTAAGACGTCAAACATGTAAATTTATGGTTGATCATCGCAGTTATACACAACTTGAGCAGTTGTGAAATTAAAGCCTGAAAAAAATTCAGGCCTGAACGGGACGACTGAGCTATCAAGCCATCTGGGAGCTGGGCACATTGTGAGTTCGTAATATACCCGTAGAAGGTGAAGAATGTGAAAGTGATTTTTTTTCAGGCTTTAATTTCGCAACTGCTCAAGTTGTGTATAACTGCTATGATCAACCATAAATTCATATCTTTCTTCGCAGTTCAAATATATGATCTTTCATATATTTATTTACAAGTCGAACACGTGTTTGAACCCCGCTGGGGACTCGGATGCCTTGACCTATGCTTGGGACGTATTGAAAATTTCATCTTTACCAAACGAGAAGCCTTCCATAATAACCCGAGAGCCCTAGAAGAATAATTCTTTGCAAAACTGCACATGGCCGCATCATCCGCCTTTAGAGACAAGCATAATAACGTCAAGTAAAGTGTTTATTGAAGAATTAAGTATCTAATGTGTACCTTTGACATGAATAGAAAACGTACAGCTTCTACTCAGACCAGATGAATCGGTGACTTTGTAAGTTATGAGCGTTTTACCAACATCCAGCTTTTGCGGCGGTCGCAAACCATCGAGTCTCAGGGCCTCGTTAGAGTTGTCGGTAGGGACTGGTAACTGCCACTTTACGCGTGCATATGATTGGCCAGGCTCGGTGGGAATATTATCCATATCAGGGGGACATGTAATGTTGGGAGCCTCGATATCTGTCAGAGAAGCAAATTCTTGCAATAAATGAATTAAAAAATGAGAGAGGAAAATATTTTTGACAAGTTGAGGACAAGTTATTTTGAAAATGCATATGAAAAGGTTTTGTTTGAAGTCTATTTGAAACTCATTCTTAGGTATAGATCTAACTTTCCATGCGGCATTGCATTAAAAACGTTTCCATACATATATTTCTGCAATGTTTTCCTGATTTCCTCAGTCTTATTCTTAAATCCACAAAAATTAAACCAGGAAACAACGCCAATTCTTTTTTTTTCATAACACCGGGAAATAACAATAACATGTACCCCGTCAAAAGCACTTTTACTTTTGTCGTTTTAATAGTTCTAAGTACGTAATGTTTGTTACCTCTACAGATTGTTTTGGTGGGATCATCACTCCAGGATCCACTCTCAAGACAGGATACTTTTGGTGCGCCTTCAAGATGATAACCGATCGTAACATTGCACATGAAAAAACACTGGGTTTTATAATTTAGACCAGCAGGTATCTGGCAAGTACTTGGAACAATCATTCCATTGGATGGTTTTGCAATGCTTGGGCACTTGACCACTGATTTAAAAAGGATAAAAGAAAACAAACACGTTAAAGGCCACTATTTTCTATTTAAAACAAAACCGTTATACGTACGTTACTTACTGTTACATGTAGTCTTGTTGCCTGACCATGTTCCATCTGCTCTACATGAGCGCAAAGGAGACCCAGCCACTCGGTATCCTGTGTCACAAGCGAGGGAAGCCTGGGAACCATATGAAGACCCGCATGAAAGAGAGGTTATGGATCCATGAATTGGTGGCTGCAGGCCTAGGCATGATTTTCCTGTCAGATGAAACAGATTTTCTTAAATAAAATTTAGAGCCAAAAAATCGTTTTAGATCTTCAATTTATAAAAGCTTTCACTAGCTGTCCGACATCGTTGGTGCTCTGCTCTATTTGTGCTCAATATGAAACTTTAAAATTACTGCTTTGATGCTTTTGAGTAAACACACTCATGAAACTGAGCTAACAAACAGTGATTATAATTTATCAATCATGTTAGCTTGCTAGATATTATGATCATCATCAATATAATTAAAATTGATAATTTCTTTCTACTAATTTCGTCAAGGGTAGTGACTTACTTGCTACTTGCACAATGAAAGTGCAGTTAGCTCGGTTTCCACTGCTGTCCATCGCTGAATACAGTATATTGTACAGACCGATACTAAGGTTGACAGGAGGACGGATGGCAGGGTAGCTGATAGCAGCGTGACCAGAGTTGTCAGTCGCCTTTGGCTCAATCCAGGAAAGTGAGGCACTAGACGAACACTCCGTAGCATAGAACACCATATTGTCGGGGCATGTGTCATTAAAGGAGGGTGGAGTGTTATCTGTATTAAAAAAAAAACGAAAACAGTTTAACCGTATCAAAATAATTGAACTCAAAAGAAACAGTGTGTCCACTTTCCATTTTACATTTCCAAGTATAACTAATTGTTAAATATACATCTGCCTGGACACTGCCCCTTTAACTGGTCTTTTGTTATGGTGTGAAAAAGAAGAACACCTTCAATTGAAAGCAAAGAGTTACGTTAGCAGGAAAACAACATGGGATTAAAGAGTGAGCTAAAATGAATCAAGGATGGCTTAAAGAATTCAAGATGTAACCGAATACGAACAATGAAGTTGGCGAAACCTTTGGCTATCTTTAAAAAATCAGTAAAATATGGCATTTGAAACAATCAGTACTTTTGGCGCGAGATTTCAGCGTAATTTAATTTCCTATGTGAAATTGCAAAATTGCCATGGCAAAGTATTGCATGAAATTTCTCGATACAATAAACAAGTCAAAATTTCTTTTTGATTGGATAATTAATGAATTACTTAATTCATTAATTAACCAATTCGCCACCATTTGACTAATCATACTTACACCAACCGACTTTTGTCTTTTACAATAATTTCATATTTAAAAATAATAATTTCAAATCATAAATGGCCACCGAATTTTCTAATGGAAGAAAAGAGAAACCATTCTAAAATTTAATCAAGCTACATCATCGTACCTCTACAGTTGGTATTGTTCGGCCCAGTCCAACGCCCGTCATTACCACACACAGTTACATTTGTTCCTTCAAGGACATATCCCGCTCTTTGACAAGTGAAATGGCATATCTGGCCATACGGACTGCTCGATAGACACGAAGATGGAGATACATGTACAATACCATCGCTATGAGGGACGAGGGGACCACAGGTGATTACTAGACGAGAGAAAGTGGATACCAGTTATTCAACGCTTTCACTTGGTATACCACAGAGTTAATATCCCTCCTGCCACTTGTACCTTATTTTCTTAGCAACACATTCGCTTTATTTTATACCATGTTCAGTGAAGAAAATATAGTCACCAATAAAATCAGAGCGACAAACTTCCAGCCTACGACGGAAAGGTTCGGTTTCCAACTGTAAAGTATACAACGGCTTTCGTTTCTTTCCTGATTGCCTGTATTCTCTATTAAGTATGGCATATGTAAAATTTAATTTTTGGCTGGACTCCACTAATTTGAAATCAATGATTTAACTTCTAGCTTTTTCGATCTCAGAACCACTTTACTTGGCGTTTGTCTTGTTTTCAGGCTTTTCGGTCATTTACCGTTTGCAATTTTTAGTTTGGTCGTTTTGAAACCCTTCAGTGCAGGCATTTTCCTTGTGTTCACGAATTATAGCGATATAAACTCGCGATCGAGTAGATTCGCCGCCATGTTGGTTTAGAAAAGGTTGAGCCTAACAGCAACTCCCTAGGACAGTTTTGGGTCTCTCCCCAAGTCTCTTTTGAGTTTGAATCCAAGATGGCGCTCTTTACATCTGATATTTAATCTTATTACACCTTTCGTTCCTGGTGTGGAATACATTTATCTGTTACCTCGACAATAAGAAGTTTCGCCACTCCATGTCCCGTTTCCTAGGCAACGCCTTATTGACGAACCAATCATATTGTAGCCAACATTGCAAGAAAAACTGCAATGTGTATCATAAAGTTCCGATACGATGTTGGTACAGCCGGTCTTAACCCCATTTGTTGGAGTAGAAAGAGAAGGACATCTTATAGCTGTAACAAAAAAAAAATCAGTAGAGAAGGCCTGACTACGAAAATATAATGCTGTTAATAGAATACCATCAAAAAGTTATAAGACAAAATAGTAGAAATTCCAGTGCTTGGTTATAAACACAGTCTGCCAGGATCACCATTTCAAATCCCTGCTGATTTCTACATAATGCTTTACACTTGTCCTAATGGTTAGGAAGTTGGAATTGAAATCTGGCGATTTTGGGCTTCAGCTCAAACTCTTCTTCTCAAAGTCTTCAGCGCTTCTCCTTACAATACGTGTTTCTCGATCTAAGGTACCCTTGAATAGTGCAGTAGATCTAAATGCCACGACACCTACATTTTGTCTCACTTGTAGTATTTGCTAGGTCTAGCCGGTATGATTAAAAGCATTAGAAATATACGAAATCGACAAAGCTAGTGTGTGTTTATTCGTTCGTACCTTGACAGCTAGGTAAAGGATTGTCCCAATAACCTGGAGGTTTGTTGCCAGGGGCAACACACGTCACCACTGACGAGCCATTCAGATGGTAACCAATCGCACAAGAAAAGTTGCACTGTGCTCCAAAATGATTGCCGCAGCTGCTTATCATCAGTGCACCTCCTGAATCAACTGTCAGCGACGTACAATTGATAACTGGCGACATTTAAAGTAACAGTGTTGGTTAGCATATCGTCATATACTTCTCGTTGTTATAGCACACGGCAAATAATCTTTATTACCTATTATTTTAATAGCGAAGGTACAAGAAGCCCTGTTTCCCGAGCCGTCTACTGCAGTGTATATGATCACATGGTCTCCCTGACTGAATCTGTGCGGTGATTTGTAATTTGACGTCTGCGAAGGTGCGGTTCCTGAGTTGTCAGTAGCAACCGGATCGTTCCAGTTTACTTGAGCTGAAAACATACCACTCTCTGCATACACCAGCAACGGGCTCGCTGGACACGTACTACCGAATGTTGGAGGAAGAACGTCTGCAACAAGAAGGAGTGTTGGGTTAGACCCTCTCTTTTATAAGACAGAAAAAGATGTGATTATTTCGATAAAAATATAAAGTAGTACTTTATGTGGTGACGTCTCAGTAATACTATGATGTCCATGGGTCCATATTCAAATGTGTGTATGAAAGCTAAGAATGCATTTCTTTGGCAAAATCCACAAGCCTCCTCAACGAAAGCCATTTTCGAATTCTCCGAAAGTGCCGCCAAGGAAAATTTGACTGCCTCGTCTATGAAATACTTTGTATAAAGGAGCGTAATAACGCAAACGGACTCCATCCGTGCGAAACTCTTTGCTTGACTTATACATTCTAACACATCTATTCCTTTTAATTACTATTTATACATTTTTGTCAACTATCATTTTGACTTGAAAAGGACGTTAGCTCTATGTGCCGCTATTATGTAAGTGGATTAAACCCAAGCTTTGCTCTACAACTTGGCTCTTATAAAAATTGCGCGAGGTCAATAAAGAAAAACCCTATTTGACAATTAGACAATTAGGCAAGCTCGAGGTCTCTATCCTCTGATGCTATCAAAGGCGATAGAAACCGAGAGCAAGCAATCTAATAGTTTTAGCATACCTCAGTGTTGTATTTGTCTGATGATTATGTCCTTATAATCGCATTTAAACTAACGACTTGAATCTAAACTCTACCGATA
>OMLO01001955.1_pt1 | contig 16309 bp, 11 predicted proteins | sample 1674811 | NCBI WGS metagenome assembly OMLO01 (sample SAMN06265003, study PRJEB25207) | coral metagenome | isolation source: Coral host | place: Mexico:La Bocana,Puerto Morelos, Mexico | collected 2008-11-13 | reverse complement strand
CCATAGCAATTTTATAATTTCACATGTGAAATTATAAATTACGGCTGAAATTTCGCGTCAAAATTAAGGAGTAATTTGTCACCCATGATATTAATGGTTTTATTTCGTGATACGCTTTTTTGCGAGCGGGGTTTCACCATAGTAACTGGGAGTTTGAGATTTTATTCACGTTTATGATTTTGTCTCTTTTTCCTCATATAATCCTTATATTAATTTAACCCCAAAATAAAAATTTATAACTTCACACAAAAACACAAGTATTCTGACTTTAGCACTTGTACAAATAGCTAAATTCATCTAGGCCATTTGCCGTTCACCAAGAAGTCGCCGTTCCTGTAGCACTTGAATATCATTTACATTTCTAGATAAACTATCCCAAAACTTATTCTCTATTAAAATTCCCTGTACACACTGGGGCCTATTGTCAACGATAGTTGTTCAGAGAAGCTTATCGTGGGAAATTGCAAGTCTATGATAAATCGCTTAATCCGATACGATGAGCAAAAAGTCAGTTGACGAATGACACCTCAAACTTACTTCCTTTCTAAACAAATGTTAGTCAATTGACTAAAGGGGGTATTGGTAATAAAACATTATTCAGGCAGGTAGTCAATTAATGGTTGAACATGCAGTACGCATTGGTCCGCCAGTCTTACCGGATGCTGAGAAAAAAAATATTAGTTCGATAATTGCTGAGGGAACTCGTTGGAGTAGGAAGTAGCTAATGGGCAAATGGCCTGTACTTATTTTTATTAATATCTAATTGGCGTATCTTCAGCGACCAATCAGGGACGCGTCAACATAATATATATCTTTGGTAAATATTGCGAACACGAATAATTTCCAGTGGGCTAACTAAAGCAGACTGAATCTAAATTACGTTTAGCGCTCTAATTTTACAAATCACGGACAGCATATCAGACTTCGGCTTTATTTTTATGTCGCCGTTTGATCTGGACTTGTCAAGGCGTGATGAATCGCTTAACTAGTTTACTAGCAGTCCTCGTTTCGTCTGTGTCGTTCGCAAACTCAACAGGAGAAGTTTTCCACGAGTATTGTGTCGTTGGCGCTGGGCCGGGAGGTAAGGATTGTTAGAATTTATCGTAATGGAAGTTACTCCTAGTTGTTAATATTCTATTAAGGTAAATTGGGTTCGTTAATTTTACAGTGCTTTGTAAATTTTAATCGTGCACTTGTTGATACTAAAATTTAAACAATTTGTTCCTTTAGGCCTTCAAATAGGATTTTACCTTGAACGCTCTGGACGTGATTATATAATCTTCGAACGAGATGGTCTGGCAGGTATTTTATTAAAAGATAGTGGTACTTTACTTTTAAAAGCACGTTTTTAATGTTAATAAGAGCTGCTCTAAAACGCAGTTTTAATCACATTCAGTTTGGTTGTTTGAATTTAGCCTTCGGCGCAAAGTTGGTAGTTGTCGGTATGCGGATGTGAAACGTGAGCGGTTTTAGGGCATTTATTCGTTTGTAAAGCTTGTCGTTCTTATTTACAGTTCAGATCACTCGACAGAGAAGGTCCAGCAGTAAACACGTCGTACTAAACGGCTCTGACGACCTGTTTTAAGCTTTTAATTCGTGACTTATTAAACAGCATTTGTGCTCGCTATGGTAGGGGAGGTAGCTTTCAGCAGTGTTCAAAATAAAAAATATTATTTTTTTCTCTCCTCGAACAATCAGTGGTCATTACTGAAAGAATACCCCATACACTGAAAAGAATTCATGCTTGTTTTCAATTTAGATTTGAATTCTTAGATTTACATTGTCAGATGGAAGTCCGTAACGTGGGTAACGTCGGTACAGCATTTCATGTCACAGAGCTTGTTTCCCGTAGCTACATGTACCTTTTTCAATGGGTCTTCAATATGGAATCATTAAAGTCGATTTGGATCAATCTTTTGTGGATCACCGTTATGTTTTATTTTAATGGCGACAAGCCGCAATCACCGTTTGTTCCGTGATCGCTCGTGTTCGCTGGAGGTGTGAGACTTCTCGCAGCTGATGCATGGCTGTAGTGCTTAATTTCAGATTCTAATGAGTGTCAAAACTATCAGTTTCTCTCTCGAAGGGTCAGCTAATTGCTTTCTCGAAATCTTTTCTCTGTAAAACTCCTTTGCATCCTAGATTCTGTGAAACTAAACTTGATACTCTGTTGTTTGTCAGGGATGAAAATTTTTGTAATGTTGTGACTCAGTTTTAAGTGGCATGTAGGTAAATACTATAGCTCTTAAATTTGCATAATTTTGAAACTCGTAAAGCTGTTATTTAAAAACATTTTTTGTTATAGTTGACAGTATTTTTCGGTAGATCATGTTATCTTATTTTGTCTCAGGCTTAGACAAATGTGACAAATATTATCTGTTTAAATTCTGGGAAATTATGTTAGAAAAATTTTAAGACTTGTTTAAGACTGATTTTACTGTTAAATCAGCAGAACGTTATTTTTGTTATTATCTCCTAAGGTTTTTGGAAAGAAGATGTTTCAATGAAAAAAATGCAAACTAATAATCACTTTCAATTCATTTTTGTTTATTAGAGCATTTTAAAAGTCAAATACGACATTTAGAGTAAAAAGATTTTTAAATTTTTAAATTCAAGAATTTCAAAATATAATTACTTAGCTTTGTTGCCTTTGTTTTTTTCAAGCACCTGTCCCAGCTGAACATCTGCTATTTCTGTACTGTATCTCTGATATTTTCTTTTGCACACGAAATAGTAGCATGCATTTTCATTGCATTTCAGGAAATTAAACTTGATATGGTTTGAAAGGTGATGAAGAATTGCATCAAATTTTCCTCACTTGCATGTGTGATATTACTGATCCACAACAAAACTAAGCATGAGTCATTTATATTAAGTTTAGAAATTTATTTTTCATTCTTTTTAATTTTTTTTATTCAATCTTTTCATCCCAGCAAGTTAAGAATATCTACAAACACAGCTAATATCAGAACAATTTGGTTATATCAACTAAGTTGAAAATGTAAATTGGCCACCATAACGAGTTAAAAAGCTGACATTTTGAGCGTTAGCCCTTCGTCAGAGCGAATGGAGGAATTGTGGGTTGTGTGTGGGTTTGTATGGAGAAAGTGGAGCAACGCTATTGGTGGGAACATAGCTACAAGAAAAACAGGAATAAATTAGTAGAATGAAAAGCGTTCGTTGATACCTATGGGATTAAGAGTGCCGATTTGAAAATTAAACTTTTGTTCAAGAGTTTTGCGGCTTTCCAAGCTACCTAAATGTAACGAAAGGCCTCAGATTGCCATATGTTTCTTAGAATGATTAGGTGAATTAGAATGTTTAGCGACTGGCTTTGATGCGTCCTTGTCATTCCTTTCTACGTCACAAAGTTGTTCTCGGAATCGGTCACCTAGTCATCATCCTGTTTCACCAATGTATATCTTTTTGCAACAAGTGCAAGCTATGCCATAGATGACGTTGGCAGAGGTGCATGTGAAGTGATCAGTGATCTTAATTGATCGCTTGGGTCCTGATATTTTGTTGGCATTGTGAAGGAAAGGACAAGTTTTGCATCATGCACAAGCGCATTTAAAAGGGCCGGGCTGGTCATTAGTTTGGTATGAACTTCTGACCAAAAAATTGCCAACGTTTTTGTCACCTTTGAATGAAATGGATGGAGGTTGCAAAAAGATAGTACCAGTCTCTGGATCATTTTGGAGTAATTTAAAGTTTTTAAGAATAATGGATTTAACTGAGTGGTTGTGAAGGTGAAACATGAGAGTGAATGGAATGCGGTCGGAATTTTCTTTTTGTGACATTTGTAGTGATGACTGTTGATCAATAAGTTGCGCGTGGTGATGACCTGCTTGAACGACAGAAACAGGGTAACCATGCTTTTTGAAAAACTGGCACATTGACTCTGATTTGTGGAAAAAATTGGAGTCATCACTACATAAATGATGAAGTCTTAGAAACTAAGAAAAGGGAATGGAATTCTTAACACGAGATGGATGCGAAGATGAATACAACAAGTAACTATGTGAGTCTCCTTTCCCAAATTGTGCATATGCCATAAATTCCTTTTTGATTTTAGTGTTGAGAATTTAACAATTCTGTTGGTTAGGAATCATATTAGATTACAAAATTTTGAATTGTTACACTTTTGGGAATTAAAATATAGAATCTCTTTTGTTGTACATAATTTAAGTTATTTTTATCCTTTTTTATATATAGGGGCATTTTATGTGAAGTATCCAAGACATAGGAAACTAATATCCATCAACAAGAGACATACAGGTGTGCTAATATTTTTGACTGATAGATTCTCTACCTGTATGTTTAAGCACTTTAGTAATTATGGATCAGATACAAAGCTGTATTGAGACTGCAGAAACCATTTTTAAATGGTTAGGGCTAAAAACCAGCAAAGACGAACAAGTATGGGAGCTGGTCATTGTTCATCATTTTGTTACTTTCAAGTGGAGAAATTTGTACTTTATCCTTGTCATCAGCAGCCCTAAAAGTATCAAACCAAGCATAAAACATGGTAAAGCTATAGCCCTATAGCTCTTTCCTCCTACAAGCTAAGGTCCCTACTGCGTAGAGTAGACTAAAACTGAAAGCCAGGCTGCCTTGCGTTTTTTGACAAGACATTATACATACACAGTGTTACTTTTATGCCACTCAAGAGTATATTTTTATTGAGAATCCAGAATCCTAGGCCTGCAATGTGTGCAGATATGCAAGTTTTTTTCCACAGTAACTGTTATTAATGTATTTGTAAATACATGGATGCTTTTAGGAAAAACCAACAAAGAATTTAACATGCGACATGACTGGAACTCCCTCCTCAGTGATGACGAGTCTCTTCTAATGACACATTATTCTAAGAAATTCTTCCCTGATGCTGATGAACTGGTGAGCTCTTTACTTTGCTTAGCATTTGTTGTCCTAGTTACGAAATGAACATGGGCTCCTGGTAAACATGGGTTTAAACATGATGCATACAACGCATGAATATCAAGCGCAAAAATAAATTATTATAAATGGGAAGCACTTATTAGCTTCTTGGGGGAAAAAGAAAGAAAAAACACGTCGGAGAGAAAAAGAGAAAAGAAAAAAAAATTTGTGTGTTTCCCAGGCCGAGTCTCGAACTCTCGCCCTTTATGCTTTACCAGCTTTCCAATACAGTATGCCAACGCATTGAGCTAGCATAACACATAGGTCCGCAAAGTGTGTATGTGTCTGGAGCATTATGCATTATTGTATTGCAGAGTCAGCAGTGATTACAGCGTGATTTAAATAAGGGATAGAAGAAAGAAATTTATTTTTGCAACAAAGCCAAAATGTTTTCACCTTTTCTGCTTGTACTGATGCATGTACTTCATCATGCAAAATAGTAGATTTGGAGATTTGAACTGTTCTCAAAGCATTTCCCAAAACTTTTTGCTTGCCCATGCAATGTGCTAGTGATCGACAGAACTTACTAGCCCGAGCACAAAATCCAAGCTTGGTTATCAGATAGGACTTTCTTTGCATACTGAGGCTACTAAAATTGTGGTAGTGATTTTGATACACCATGATGCTCTTTTTTGTGAGATCTGGTTGTCATTTTAACCCAGTATTCATAAAATTTACTTTTTATGTAGCCCTCTTCAAAGCCTTCTTGGTATACTAAGGGTTAAACCCCAAGCATGTTCATAAATAATTCACTCCCCACTAACTTCTACCTCCATTAGTTCTACCTGTAATTTATGTGGCTGATATATTAACCATATTATTTGACAGGTTCGGTATTTGAATGACTATGCCACCAAACTTAAATTAAAAGTTCAGTACAACACCAATATTCTGCATGTGTCAAGAAGAGGTGAAGACGAGCAATCTCTGTTCCACCTCAAAGATCAAAATAACACGCATTACACTTGCAAGAATCTTATCATGAGGTAACACAAATAAAATTTACTTTTTGTTGATCTGTTAAGTGTGTGGTCATGTGCTCATCAACAAGTAATTATATTCCAGCCTTATCAGCTTACCCTACAAAGGATAAATGTATTTTTGGGCAAGGTCTTGGTCGTTACTCTAATTGAAAGGTTCGGTGGAAGAAGGGCATTAGAGATTTTTGGCTAAAAATGGACATGGCTGCAACAGCTCCAAATTTTGCATGCTCTAAAGAAAAACATGTTGCTTTGTTAGCACAAGTTCTTAAGGTGCTGTGCAGGCACTAGGCATCTATACGTTTTATCACTAGAAATAGTGTTCACTATAGCTGCCCCCGCTTTTGATATACTGTTTATTGGATGTATATTGAATACAAAGATTGTGTATACAATTGCTGAGAAATTAACGTTTGAAGCCTTTTATTGAAGTTAACATCCATGTAAATTGTCCACATATTTATCTGTAAATTTGAGAATGAAACTCGTAGATGCAACACCTTCAAATGCTGTAAGATGCTGCTAGAAGTTGGTGAAGCTCGAGGGCGATGAAACAAACGCGAACTCATAGATGCAAGACCTTCAAATGCTGCAAGATGCTACTAGAAGATGGTGAAGCTCGAAGGTGACGAAACAAATGCGATCTCGTAGATGGCGCAAGACCTTCAAACGCTAAAAGACGCTGCTAGAAGATGAAGGTGGCGAAACCCAGTACCCGACAGCAGTGCATGCTTGCTAAAATATTACCTGTGCATGCCTAGTTTCGTCAAATCGAGAATGCTTTGCCCACTACAAACACATTTCTTAATTTTGCAGGGGCAATGAGATTGGTTTGATACGACATCAACCATTCACTTCATTGGTTTCATTGTTCAGTGAAACAAAATGTTTCTTTTGTTTCGTATATGAAAAAGAGATCCTGCTAGGAATGCCAATGTTTTTTGCATGTACATTATGTTATATCTCGAAAATGAAGAAAAATCTAGCAAAGAAAAAGAAAGGATGTTGTTTAATACACCTAAAAAAATCAACCTGCAAAATTTTGAGTTGTGTTAGCAATGTTTATTTTAGCCCTTCTTCCACCGAACCTTTCAATATGTCTTCTAAACAGTATGTTTCATAGTTTAATCAGGTTCATACAGGCCATTTCTCACAAACCAAGCTCTCAGATATGGATTAGCTAAGCAATAAATTGAACCACTTTCAATGCTGTTGACTAACATGACCTAGCTGATACCTACTGAAGCTCTGGCAGATATGCTGTTGGGAATCTCCAGCTATGATGTCAGCAGTTGTCAAAAACAGATCCTCTGAAGGATATTGTTTAATATAATGGGGCTGGCTCTTTTTGTTCTGTGATAATGGGTGCACAGTGAGATATTTCATGGTACCTTTAAAGGTATTGAGCCAAAAAAAAAATTGGCAAAAAATGTTTTGTTTTTTAATTAGAAATAATTGGTATCTCTTGGGGATGTAAAGACATGCACTTCCCTCTAAGGGGTTTTAAGGAGTCTTATCAAAATAGCCAATGAGCATCCATGCCCAATTTTATATGGTAGCCCCTTGGGTGGGTTTGATCTCTAATAGGATTGAACTTCCTTGCTACCAGTACTCTATAATTTCTTGTTCTTTTCTCTCTGATTAGTACTGGCATATCAGTTGAAAATCTCCCAAGAATGTTCAAGGGATTTGAACACACACAGGTAATGAACCACTGCAGCACATTGACTCCTTTAATTTACATCTGCAGCTGATCTAGAAAATATAATAATAATAATTAGAATAATTAGAATAAACAAGAAAATGATGTGGCCTTATATTAACATGTTATCAACAACAAACTGCTAAATATTAAGTGATATGATTGACATCTGACATTGTACAATGTTTTGCTTTTCATTCCTCAGAGTTATTCTGAAGTTTCAACAAACCCTGATGACTATGAGGGACAATCAGTGCTTATCATAGGAAGAGGTGCAACAGAAATAAAATGTCTTTTGAAAATGTTTATCATTTGCACTGTTAGTATTTCAAAATGATAAGGCTTTTATTTAACTTTTACTTTGTTGTAAAAGTTTAGGAAAGTATCTTTATTTTTCGGCAAGTTCTTAAGTTAGTTGAAAAAAAAAATGAAGGCTTGGATCCTATTGGATCATAGCTGCCAGACCTTACCCAGTTTCTGTAGCATGAAGCAGCTAGGAGTATTTCTACTCCTCCTGGACGGGATGCTAGTCCATCACAGGTCATTCCCCTGCAATTTGTTAGGTTTCCCCAACAATTTCCTGGTACCCATTTATACTCCTGGGTGGAGAGAGGCACTGTGAGAGTAATTAAGTGTCTTGCCCAAGAACACAACACAGTGTCCCAGGCCAGGGCTCGAACCCGGACCGCTTGCTCTGGGGATGAGCGCACTAACCATGAGGCCACCATACCTCCCACAGTTAGTTATGACTGTAATATTAGGCAAATTAATACAAAACCAGAAGTGAATTATTTTACTTTTGTCTTGTTGTTTTTGGTTACAGGTAATTCAGCATTTGAGATAGCAGACAGTATAATGGGAGCAACTAATTTAATCCACATGTTTGCTAGGTTAGTTATATTTTAAAGCTGATCTGTTGTAGCTGCAATGTTTATCTGTACATGAGTGCAGAATGCACTATTGGGATTGTTTGGTGGCGGCCTTTGGAACTTAGGTGCAAAGGCACATGGGCAATAAGGTGTAAACTTAATGTTTCTTAAATTATTTTATTAATTTCAATCAAGTTACCAGTTTTCAAGTCGGTTTTGAATTTTATTGTGATGTTTTATGTTGAATTTTGTCCATAAATTCAATAATATGTAGAAGTAACAAATGTGATCACCGATAAACAAGAACTAATTTAATTATCAAATAGTCACAGAATAATACAAGGATATTAATTTTGTTGATTATTGGCCACGCTTACTCTTAAATTGATTTAATTAAGAACCATTTCAATTTTATTTTTTCTACAGATCAAGAGTTCGCTTATCATGGGAAACACATTATGTGGGTGACTTGAGGTGAGGTGCTACTGTGAGCCCATACAAAAACACAGGCTTGAACCCAGAATCTCTAAATCCAAACTGAATTTAAAGTAACATTAGAAACAAGAATACAGCTTGCTATTGTTTTGACCTTGATTTTATCTTGACCTGAAATGACATAATTTATAGACCAATGGCATGGTGGTTAATATTAAAGATCTAGCTGATCAGGCCAGGGTTAATACCTGAGCCAGCTTGATCTGTCTTTTCTGCTGGGCACATACACTTGCTCTTTAAATTTTTCAACTCACTCATTCAGTTATTTAAGGTAAAGGTTAAGTGTGTCATACATTACTTATATTCAGGATTTTCTTATTCATTCAGAGCTGTAAATAATGGCATATTAGACACATATCAACTGAAGTCGCTTGATGCATTGTTGGGTAGGTATGATCTATTATATTTATAAACATAGGAAGTAATATTAATTTGATGCTATTGGAGTACTGCAATTATAAATTTGTCCATCCTTGTCTTCTTTTTTCTCACCTTCAGCTGAAATAGAACTTAAATTGTGTAGAAGCTTACTAGAAAACAAGCTGGTCAACTGAGCTCTCCAGCTCAAACTTTAATCTCCTCAATACACAAAGCTAGAATAAGTTTTATGTGCTGCATAACATGTTAAACAACTATTAATTATTAAAATATTGCTGAGTTTATGGACCATAAAATTGCCTAAGTTATAAGGACTTAACAATTCTTGCTTGTTACCAATGATAATTGTGACTTTTGATATAGTCCCATGATCTTTTAACTGTGATTATTTCTCTTTCTTCTTGTTACTGTCTGCTTTACATTGTATAATTTGATACTGTAAAGAGAAAATTTACATTGATCACTTTTAGGATATAATTTACATATATGGTTAAAAAAATAGCTGTATTCTTCCTTGGATTTCACGTTAACAATTAACTCTGATTTTGACTCATAATTTCCCTTGCAGAGGCTCCTGTGGAGGAGATGGCAGTGATTAAGAGAGATGGAAAGCTTTATGTTGATGCTTTTGACGGCACTGGAGAGAACGTTGTTACAGCAGAACAGCCATCAGAGAGTGGAAGAGCACGTAAGTAACCACTACCGTGGTACCTTTCAGTTGGAAATGGTGCACTTAGGTAGGCTTGATTTCTGCCACTCTCTCAGGTCCAGTCATCTTTTTGGGGCGTGAGTACTTGCTAATTTCCTGAAACAGTTACTGGTGAAAATTGTGAGCCTGCACTTGATATTGTCACGGTTACCAGGGCTGCAGATAGTAACTCAGGTAAACTGATCAGGCACTGGCCTGACAATCATTTGTTGTTGTGGTTCCTTAAAGTCATCATAAGCACCCTGAAAACCTCATAAATATGAGAATATTACCATACCTATATCCTCACTCCTACTTTTTCCATGGACATTGCTTCTGAGTTTACTTCTGGCTATACACAGGCCCTGGGTGCCTTATTGGCTGCCACCAATTATTTTAGCTGGTTTCTTAATATTATTGAGAAATGATGAAGTTAACAAACTGTTTAGTGTTTCCTGTGTGCAGGTTGTGGCCTCACACTTGGAACCGACAATATATGTGAAGATTGCTATACATAGTCAAGTGCCCATCTATCTTACCCTTTCTAATTTATATATTCTCTTCTTTTGCCAGCTGACAATTTCGCTGTGCGAGAGCCTTACGATCGCGTCATTCGATGTTTGGGTTTTAAGGTATGTTTGGCTTTGATGATGATGATGATGATGATGATGATGATATTATTATTACTATTGCTATTATTATTATAATTATTGTTATTATTATAATTATTATTATTACTATTATTATTATTAGAAATGGTAGAGTTAGCAGTAGCAGTAGTACTAATGAATACTTACAGTAAGTTATTTAGTACATATAATATTGCATTGTGATTCTCAGTCATATTCCACCACCAGTAGGCCAAATGCAAATAGCAAAACATTATGATGTATAGTTAACATTGTTCTTAATAAACATTACTAATAGTACTCAAACAGTGTGAGAACAAAAATTGATTCAATCTGTTATTACAAAAGTATTAACTGTTATGTGCTCTTTGGTTGTACTCAGTTTGACTTCTCAATATTTGACAACACAACTAAACCAATACCAGCCAAAGGAAAACGTTCCAAAAAATACCCAGCTGTCAAACCAAGCTATGAATCTGCATCAATACCCAGGCTCTCTTTTGGTAAGTTAAACTGTTTGCATACAACTGATTGTCGATCCTTCTCTCTTCCTCATTTTCTGGAGGGACATGCCCCCCTGAACTTCTTCCCCCCTATTTTACCTCCATCCTGACATTAAGGAACCTACAGAATTCAATGATCCCCATCATTTTCCCTTACATATTATATTATGTCAATACTTTAATTCAAACCCGGTGACAAGAATAAAGAAACCCATTATATTGCATGACTTCTGATTGAAATGTAGCACCAAGTTTTCATCACTGTCTTAAAAATTGCCCTACAGAGAAATTCCTTAAAATTAGTAGAAGAATAAGGAGAAAAAGACAGTATTTTGAGCAGCTGGTGGCTACATCCTCCATGGTCTCATTTTATTGTCATCCCTCAAGTAAATACCCACCCCTCCCTCTCTCTGTATTTAGTCCTGCCCCTGACTATACCACTTCCAGCCCCCCCCCCCTCCCCATTGCCTGAATGCACTTTTTGATCTTGATTAAAAAAATGAATTTTTGTCCTGCCAGGATGCAATATTATCTCTTTATATGGGGATTAACTCAATCTCGCAACCCAAACACAAATAATGCAGTTCACAACCTAAATAATGTGGTTCTGTGTGTAAATAATTATATTTTCACAAATTTCCTATTCTAGAATGAAATGTATGATAAACTATACCTGGTATACAATTTTCATATCAGTTTTATTGTCCATTTTGCAGCTGGTACAAACACCCACTCAGTTGACTTGCGCAAGTCTGCTGGAGGATTCATTCATGGTTTCCGTTACACTGGTAACTGAACTTTTTGTCTTTTATTTCAAGTTGTAAATGAGCTACTCACTAACTGATTTCAAAATAGTTGTTCCTATCGATCTTATGGCGGGCTTGATTTCTTTTAAAGAATACATTACAACACAGGCATGCTTTATTTGTGTTGTTCAGAAATGGGGTATACCGCTGGCTAATTGACATGGAAGGCTCGTTAATTTACCTGTCGGTTTTCTCCGATGAAAGGGCTGAGTATCTCCGGAATTATTGGGCTCAGACAAATGAATAGGACTTGTGACTTTTGGGTGGTGATTCAGTGGATGTATTTCAAAAGAATTCAAAATAAATGTTAATCAGTTTTTGACAATATGTTGTTTTGATTTGTGTGTGTACTTTATTTTTTTAGCCCGTACTCTTCATCGTGTTTTGGAGTGGCATAATCACAAAGTAACATGGCCTTACATAACAGTCCCTATTGCAGAAGTTATAAATGTGATAGTCAGAAGGATCAATGAGGCCTCGGTTAGTTTTAATATCACTACTTTTAATATAATTTAATTAAAAGATAACTATAAATTCATCATGCATACATAGGGACCAGAAACTGGCTCAAAAAATTGGATGGTTTAAAAAATTAAAGGTGAATTTCTCCTAATATTTTTTTCATCAGAGCAGCGATCTAGAGCTTAATTGTTTAAAGTGTATGACTAACTAAGTATTCACATCACAGGGTATATATCAAATGTTTGATGTCCTTGGAGAGGTCATGATTTTACGTGAGTATTTCTAAATTTATTAATAAATTTAACTTTTATTTTCTAGTTGAATTTTTCTTTACTCCTATGAGAAATTTCTCAGTAGTATGTATCAAATCTCAGAACTAAATAACAAATTATAATTGTCCCAAGTGAGCATTTTTTGATAGAGAAATGCGATATTACATGGCAGCGCAAAAATATGAATTAAAATTGGTAAAATATTGTTTTTAATGCAAGGAAATAAAATTCATATCTTCAAGCCACCATGCATATAATTTTCTTTTTATTATTATGTTGACAAACTTAAACTGTTGGCACAAGCAACCAACCAATTGGGAAATGACATTGTCATATCCTTACCAGTGAGGATTTGGAGAATACTTTACTTGGGTCCTGGGTGTATTCTTACATTAATTTTACAGATGGTGTATCTTCCAGTAGAGAACTCAAATCTGTAACATAATCTGTCATTTGTTCCTGTTTGTAACAAAATTGCAAATTGACTGTTGGCTTCAAACATTCTTGGAGTAAAGCGCTTGTCCATGAGGGTAGACATAGCAAATAATTGGATTTTAACTACCGGTAAGATGTCAGATATATTTTTAATGTGTCTGATGCCTTATTTTCTCCAGGTGAAAATGGAAATGTGGAATACTATGAAGAGTTTCCTATTAGACTGGTTCATCAATTTGAAGGTATTTGTTTGGCCACATTGTTATCATCACAGGCCATGCATGCTCTAGAGGTGATGCTTTAATTCACAAAGTGTTTTTATAGAATCTCCCTGACCACTTTGTGACTGGTTACAGATTGCTTAAACTCGTTGTTCATCAGGGATCGCTTACCATGCAGCACCAACTCCCTTAATTCCTAATGGCTTGCACTGATTGTGAGTTTTCCACCATCATGTATATATTCTTGATAGATTGTAAGTTTAAGGTATGTGGCACAATTGTTTCAAAGTCACAGCTAAATGCCACAGGGCTTGGAGCCTTTTAAACACCACCCTTGGGAAATTATAGCATTCATTTAATAAGATTTATGTATTTTGTGCATAGAGTACACTGGCCGTCCAGCAGGTCCAATGATTGTACTTAATATGGAATATGGCAAGGAGTTCTCTGGAGCTGGGTAAGTGAGAAGGAAAGAAAGGATTCAAAGTCAGAAACAAAGAAGTTACCACATAAAACATGTAGAATGGTCTTCAGAACACAACGGTACCTTTGAGACTATAAAACATTTATTGTACAAGTTTATATCCCTAGGTTGGTCATATTAATATGGTTTCACCACATTCTTTAGTAATTTTTGAATGTGATATCAAGATTTAGAAGCTATTACACTTGGTACTTCCTTTAGCTAAAAGGAAATTACATATTTTTCTTTCCGTGTCTTAGTTTGGAATCATTCCTCTTATATAATACTATTTGTGTTGCGATTTGTAGAAAGGACACATTTAAGCCAGATCGTGCCACAGGAGAACCAGGAGAGGCTCATAAGTCCAACTTCTTACATCCTGTACTTTACTTCTACAAAAACCCTCCTACAGGTACATTTTGTATGGTAGTCAGCTGCTTAATTTCTGTTGTACAAGAGAGTACAAGAGTTGTACAAGAGTACATCAACTTTATCTTGAAGCTTTTTTCCTTTTTTAATAGAGCCTTTTTCCTTTTTTTTAATAGAGTCTTTTTCCTTTTTTTAATAGAGCCCTTTTCCTTTTTTTAATAGAGCCGTTTTTTGCAAACTAATAAAGATGAAACTTTTCTCTATTAATATTATCATTTAGGGTGGGTTTCAATTCCCTTATATTTATTAGTTTGCATCTTTTATATGAAAATTTTTTCAGCTTCTGTCATTGTTGTTGTTAATAAGTTACTTATTTTAAACTTAAATGTAGTTGTTATTTCTATTCCTAACAGTCACTTCTGAAGACGTATGTCGAAACATACGAAGCATCAAATAAATAAACTTTGTTTTCCAACATGCGTTTTATTGCCTGCATGTTTATCACCGCAGTTTGCGTTTTATTTGTTATAAAGCTACAATGGCAAAAGAAAAAGAGTATTTACGATACTTTTTTTATTCTTCAGCCTTGCCCAAGGAAACAAAAAAAGTTATTCTTCCCAGACCAGATCGTATGCATCACATTGTGGAAGACTTCTTAACACTATGGTAAGCTCAAGCCAAAGTTGTTTGTGTTTGCAAAAAAAATTCAGAACGCAAATGCCAGTTCTGACAAATTTTACATTGTATTGTAGATTTTTTTATTGTTGTTGCTGGTACTGTGATTGCAAGGGGTCATTAGACAAACTAGATTTTAATTCACGGTCCAAAACAAATTTTTGCTTGCCCAACTGGCAAGCATAACTTTGCATTATTTAAAGTTACCAGAGTGCTGACAAAGGGAAATTAAAGGGGGGGGGGAAGAGAAGGCATTTCAACCTTTGAAATATGCATTATTGATAGCAAATGACCTCGCATCTTTATGAGTTGGGTTTGGCTAGCAAGTAGCCATGTCGGGCTGTGAACTACCTTCCTTTCACAACCCGACATTGCTACCTCCTAGGCAAACCCAAATTAAATAGCCTAAAACGTCGAGTACGTGTGCACTCCAATACTCTCAAACCCAGGATTATTCTTGTTGTTTCTGCTGCTGTTGCTGCCATTAGTTTTTTTTGTTGTTGTTGTTTTCTTTTTCTTCTGGAGACTATAAAGCCTTTATTCGGGTTGTGTTTTTTTTTTGTTTGTCTTCAGGACTGCACCAAGCTCGCATATTCTTCCCCTGCGCCGATTTATTGAAAATGTTGTTGACAGTGATCTTCGTTCATTTTTTGCCTCGTCTTGCTTTAAGGTGAACTTTATATTCAATGTGTGATGAGATTGTATTGTAATTAATATCACACATTCCTTTATTGTTAGTACTGGAAGTATATAAGGCATTATCTCTTTTATGAGTCTCCTTACCCTTACTACTCTGCATGAGAGTGTCTTTCATATCTCTAAGGAGAAATTGGATCTAAATATTTCTTCCAACTGAGTAGTCAGTGTGTTTTCGTCTTGAGCCAGGAACCTAGTTTTCTCATTGCTCCATTGGATACGATCTTGGAAACGGTGAATGCAGTCAACGATTCGTTGACTCTCCGCAGTCCCGGTGTTACCTTTTCGGGTATTGAGCGGAAGCAATATGACAGGAGATAATGTGCTGTTTTAGAATTTGTACCAGGCCCACAAAGCAGGATCTTGGTACCTCTTCTAAGTTCTTTTAGACACCGGGTCCTCAATATGCATGTCATTAGCGGGACTTTGGACTATTATCGTGCTTCAGACTGAGATGCTGGGGGTCGACAACAAATCCACCACTGCTTTCACTGTTCGTACGAATGATACGAATTATGAACCATACCTTTGACAAATCGTATCCATTCAGTTTTCTTGCCTTATTCTTTCTGACCAGAAGGTGTCTCGCTTCCCTTTTTATGGAAGCTGATCAATTACTGCTAACGGACAAGCAAGGGAACAAAACAAACAATATACCTTGTATAATCTAGAGCAAATCGTTCTTATTGGTTTTCAGATTTTGATGACACAGAGATCTGCGCCGA
>OMLO01001954.1_pt1 | contig 16311 bp, 12 predicted proteins | sample 1674811 | NCBI WGS metagenome assembly OMLO01 (sample SAMN06265003, study PRJEB25207) | coral metagenome | isolation source: Coral host | place: Mexico:La Bocana,Puerto Morelos, Mexico | collected 2008-11-13 | reverse complement strand
ACACTACTAGGCCACTGGCTTGCTTTCTTCTCAAAACGCCCACGGGAGCTATTTATTCAACATATGCTCCCGGACTATATATTGTGTTTAGTCCTCAGGACAAAAGCCATTGAAAAGTTAGTCCAGACCGGATTAAAAGAACTTCTTTGAAATATCTAACTTACCTATTGTTGACAACAGCTTTTCCACATTCTCACCGGTTAATGCTGACACTTCCATAAACAGATCCGCACCATTGTCATATGCATAAGACTGACCATCCTACAAAAAAATTCAAGAGACAAAACCCTCCTCAATGAATAAAACTTGTAATTTCAGAACTAAACGACTGCCCTTCCCTATGTTTATAATAGTGCTGGGTAACAGTTGGGCCCACTGGTTTAACTCTTTGAATATCTCAAATAATCAGTATTCAAAAAATTGAATTTGATTATTCGAAATAATAGCGTTGACGTCGTTCAAAACATGAAAATACACAAATCAAAGGGTTTTTAGACTTTTTAGTCGTAACATACTCACGAAAAAAAGGTTCAGGGTAAGCAATAGTTATACACTGAAACTTAATAATGGTTAATTCAACCAAGCAACGACGTCAGTAACGCCATAATTATTTTATTGAATATTGGCTTTAACAAATAACCAAATAACATGTGCATAGCCACCCCCTCCCCTTAAAAACACCGGAGAGAGAGATAAATAACGCAACATTGGCTTTATCTAAATAATAAACCCATATAAGAATGGATTTACTACAAAACCAATACAAGATGAATAGATTTATGAAATAACAAAATGTCGTACATTAAGTTTAAGCAAAAAACTAACTATACATTAAACTGCTTTTGGACGCAGGCAAAGCAAAACTCTGAGCAGCGTCTAGCAGAGTTTATTCTGCAATATACCAAGGGGTGAAAATGAGAACTCTGTGTCTGTATTTGCCGTGAAAAATCGATGATAGGAATCCTGTACTGAAACTTGATACCGATTAGCTAGCAAACTCATTGGAATAAAAAGTCAGCTCGATGTAATGCAATGTATGTATAAATTAATATAAGGGATTGCCTCAAGAAATTGTAGCCTTACGGTGAGACAGAGTTAAATTTGATAATAACAGATTTTTATGCCTGACGTAATGCTATAGAAACACAAATTACCTCATACGTCACCTCCCTCTCGCTAACAAGATCTGCTTTGTTTCCTGCAAATACTTTGAAAATATCTGGACTGGACAAACTCCGAAGTATGTCAAACCATCTCCTTGCATTTCGAAGTGAATCTTGCCGTGTTATGTCATACACAAAAATAACAGCGTGCGCATCTCTACGACACCAGCTAACATTATCACGAGATACTCTAATGCCAGGAACGTCCCATATTGCATACATCATTTTTCTGTTATAATCTGCATAAACGTTCCTATTAAAGCCATCTAAAAACAGTTAAATCAAAGTTGAAAGGATAAAATTAGTCAATATCAATTCAACTCTGTACATAAAAGTGGTGGGTTAAGTATATCTGATTAGCTAAGCTCAAGGGATATACGGAAAGAATATCGGCCCAAGATCCTGACAGTACAGACCGAGTGCAGTGAGGTCCATAGGAAAAAATAAAAGACTGATATTCTCCTGGTATGATACCAAGCAAACTTGTTTCGAAAAAAATCGAAAGACAATATAAACTACACTTTGTGCATATCCTGATTGGGAGCCCACTTGGCGTCTACTTATACCTGACACTAAACGACTTAAAAAAACATAGCCCCTTTAGGCAACCCGGTATCACTTGTTTTAAAGTGCTGGAAAATCCACTGCCAACCAAACAAATGTGATTAAGTTGCCTTCACTGCAGAATGCCTTCCCACTCGAACTAAGTTCTTGTTAGTGGGCTACGAAGTACGCGGAAATTCATTAATTCAAGTTGAAGTATGTAATTTATTCATGCAACAAGTAAATTGTGCGTACCGCGTAGTCACCCATTGTCAGTGAGGGGCTCCATTTTCAGTGAAGGGCAGTTAACTTCAAGTGTAACGCTAGCTAAAGTAATTGTTACGAATACGAGCCAACTTTAAGCTAAATATTGATTGTTGTTTATAGTTGCTTCATTTTAGGGATGAAAATGATACTGAAAACAGAAGAATCAAAAACCAGCCAGCGTGAATCAGTTTTGATTTATTCGTCAAGAGTGATTTGGCTTGGTTCCTAGTTAAAGATGTCTCGATACAGTTCTTTTCTATACCATGCCAAGAATTTTCAATCAGCTTTCAAAGGGAATAGTATCATGACTTGGGCATGACTAAAACCACTTTTTCATATCCGGCTAAAATATTTGTGTTTACAGGGGATTTCTGAACTGATGAGTTATTTTGTAGCTAAGGGAAAGCAGATACGTTTTCTTTGTTACGTCTGTGTGAGTATTTTTTAATAACCTATAACTCGAGCCGTGTTACTAGCCTGTTGGGTTGCAGCGATTGCGACTTGTCTCGTGGAAAAAATTTTTTTCTCCACTAGATCTCCACAGATTATTAAGTTAAATGCGCCATTTGAAAGTTTGGTGAATGTAGATTGTGCAGCACGTTATAGTTCACACGATACGTTAAACAGCTAATAAAATCACTCTACTGGTTGAATTACATTACAATCCATAGTCTGCAGTGCAGGCGTTATTTTGGAATGGAACGATCGATAAACCAGGTTTTTTGATGTCGCCATCTTTGATTGTAATTGGATGCTTGATCGGTAGAGGGTTGGTGAAGAGACGGAGTTAGCCTGCGTAGCGGGCGGGAGTAGGTGCGCCTTTAATGATGAGATAAATTAACCAATCACAGAAAAGGAGATGTAATTCAAACTAACCGACTCCTTTACGCGGCCTGGGCGGGAATATCACGAAATCATCACAAAGCACACATAACAACAAACTAATGAATGCTTCGATGGCCGATGGAGGCGGATAGGCCAAAAAAGTCTTTAAAACGCGGGCCAAAATTCAGAGAAAGAACCGCCAGCGACGTGTGTAGACTTTGTCATAATAATCTGAGACAAAAATTTGGCGATTTCTCCAAAAATTCATATATTACGGCCGTAAATGTTTTAAGCCGTGGACTGCGCGGAGGACGGAGAACTCTGTAAACGCATCGCTTTGGAAATTGAGAAGTCAACAACATCATTTGAACGTGTCTGCAATGTCCTTGCAAGAAAAGTGCAAAATGTTGTGGAGATGACTAACACAGATCGCAAATCTGTGCTCGCAAAGCAAAGATCGTATAGATAATAATCCGAAACCGGTCGGTGGTATAGCTAAAACGTCTTTCCCTGAAAGTAATTCCACAACGGCCTTCTTTTGTTCTTCTTTCAGAATAATCGCCTTCTTTTCTCTCTGTATATTTAGCAAATTCAACGCCTTCTCAATACTTTCCTTCGTCTTCTCCATTTTGGTTGATGTCGTGACAATATCTGAGCGTCGCGTCGCGTCTGACAGAAGTTCTCCCTTGGGAGAGATATCGATTAACATTTGATTGATGGGTCACCGCCCTTAACCAATGGAAATAGTAGTTCGCTGGCGAAAAAGCATAGTTTTAGAGCAGGCGGGAATTCATCTAGACTCCTCCCCATTTTTCTCGCGACTGCGCGGCTTTTTGCACTCGCGTTTGGGACCGAAGTACGCGCGAGTACCCACTCCCGCCGGCTACGCAGGCTAAGACGGAATGGGACACACCTGCTCCCTCGGAAAATTTTGCCTCCTCAGCTACCAAATCCAAGTTGGCTGCCTAAAACTAAATATACACTCGCGTGCTTAAAATACGTCTGCCTCCACAATCGATTTCTCTTTCCACTTCACAGTGCTAACCGACGACTGTTATTTTTCTCCACTACCTCTTTACAGATTTCTCCGTAAAAACATACCATTTCAAAGCTTAGTGAACTTAGACTCCACAGCACATAATGATTTAGAGTCCATGATACGTCAAACAACCAAACCTCATGCCTTATTTCACTCTACTTTTCGTCGATTTACAACAAGATTCATCTTTCAACTTCACAGGGCTAACAAACTAATGCAAATAATTTTCTTCTCCATCACTAGATTCATCAGTAGATTCCGCAGTACGATAAGACTGTGAGCCCATGATACGTTAAAGCCTGGTTTCCAACTGGGAGATAACACTAGTGAAATAAGCACAAGCATAGGCGAAAGAAAAAGAAACATTTCCTTTTTCTCGTGCTTGGGCTTATGCGTATTTCACTACTGTTACGCTTATCTCGCAGTTATTCTGAGTAAATGTTACCTTTTTTGTACTCATACATGCATTATATTACAAATTAAGTTTAACTTTGTAATTTGCTAATAAAGCTTGTTGGTGTTGTTGTGTGAACCAGGCTTTAACAGCCAAAAATCAGTGAAGTTAAAATATAAATGGACGGTGTTGCAAATTCGACGGAAGTAGTGAAATACAGCATGTTTTCTGCAGCATATCTGCACAGAATTCTACGTTTAATACGCCAGTAGAAAGCTAAGAGAATGTACATTCATAAGAAAATTATGATTTGGTGGTCAATATGCACAAGTAGCTGCATTGGCCGGTACAATCCCTGCGTAGTTGAGACTATTTTGGAGATTGAAATCATAGGTGGTCGCTTTCAAACTCTGAATCGAAAGCTCGCACGTGCGCAATTCATAATAGTATCCCTTTAATCGGATCGATATGAAAATTACGCCAGTAAGTTGAAATGAATTCACGTTTGGTGTCAGGTAAACGATCAACCAAAATATTGAAAATCGGTAGAACACGAATTTGAGCTAGCCAGATGTGATATGAAAAGTAGAATATACAAGCTGAATAAATCTGGGTAAGTCACAATAACATTTCAAATTATGAACACCTTTTGGATGATATTGCTTCAAACAATACCAAAATGCGTCTTGAAGCTATATTTTGAAGCAATGAAAGTTTTGGTTTTTCTTTTTCGCGATTTCGAAAACGAGACTTTTTTTGAAGTTCACTTCTATTTTAATTTCTAGTACACAGTAATGTTACATTCATTAGTACTCCTTCAAATATCTAGAAAACGGCTCGACTGATGTTTTTGAAAGTAATGTTCACAACTCATGCTTGATAATGCAAATAATTTTATCCCAAAGTTTCTTTAACATTGCTTTACTAGAATCTGGGTTACAAATTCTCCGTTAAATAAGTTAAATTATGCTAATTACTGTGTATACCATTCCTCTGTGATACAAAAAGGAAACATTAGCGCCATCGATGACAAACACAATAGGGAATTTAAGATACGCTACGGCATGCTACTACTACGGTTATTTTGGTTGTGAGGGACTAGGCTGACTGTGCCGCAAAACGCAAGCAGATTAAGATTTCTCTGTATGGCAACGGAGTGTGTAACCTTTACGCGTCTTAAGAAAAATGGCTTGAGTTCGTTCAAGGAAACTATTAACTTTATTCCATTTTATACGAAATAGGCTTGATTAATAAAAAGGATTGCCAGGGGGGATCACCTAATGCTACAGAAACCGGGATAAGTTCCGGCCTGATGGACCACTTCGCTCGCATGTAGCCTGCGAACGCAGACGTATTTCCGGCTCTCGTTTGTCTCTGCTGAAAAATAGCGTCTGCGAACTCGAGCCACAAAAACGCTTTCCGTGACGTCAGCCCTTATAGGCCAATCACATTTCACCTTGCATATCCAAAGAGGTAACACGCAGAATTCGTGTGTAGAGCTCTCGCAAACGCGTGTTAAAAAGTGGCGGAGGAAAGTTTGCTTAAGTTTTCGGGTTTAATAGGCTCAATAAGCATCAAGAGGAAGCCTGGCGATTTGTTGGCTAGACTATAGAATACCCGTCCACTCACATCTTTCATCAAAATGGCTGCCACCGCGGTCTGTGGTCCATGGACACAGGTAGCCCAATAAGTATATTCTATTGAAATAAATTTATTTATTTTTGCCATTTCGATCCGTTGATACGTACTTGTAACCCAACAAATTTTCAAGTAAATCTGACAGAATACAACCTTTTAATAAACATGTAGTCGCTTTATTATTCTCGATCTGCTATGCATTACGTTTCATCTACAGTTTCATTTGTACGTATCAACTATTTACATCTATATAACATCTTCGCATCTTTTAAAAAACAACTGAATAAGTCCTCTCCTTTGTGCATATAACGCCACATGAACTCTGCGATATGTGAAGAAAATAAACACTTCTTTACTCCAAAGCTGGGTAGTTTTGCTTTTGCCTGCCTCCAATGACCTTCAATCCTGTTTGTGTGTTCCCCTACTTCATTCACGAATTCCTTTGAATGGTTAACTTTACTGTGCTTATATCCATGTTTTTCTATATTAATGAATGCTTTCCAACAATCTGAAATTATCAAAGTTCCTGGTTGTATCCATTTTTTAAGGACAGGTAACAGAGTCTCTTCGTCTCTTTTATCTACCGCAACCATAAAGCTCTTTCTGGTACCATCTTCAATGCCCCCAAACACCCACTGTCCCTCAGCTCTGTGACTGCGGTGGTATTTTCTCGTACCAAACTTGCTCTCATCAATCTGTAGAACGTTTCCCTCGCCTCCTAACTTTTCGCTCTGATTTTCAAGTGTGACTTCACAACTTTCTCGGCAAAACATGTCCCAGTCAATAGCTATGTTGCTTGAAATCCCAAGTTCGTGTTTTATCTGTGCTTGGTCGAGATCTCGACACCACCAGTATGTGAACTTTAGTATTTCCTCTAGAGTCATGTTGCACTTTTCGAACCAGCTTCCTGCTCTCACTGATTTTTCAACTTTGTGTCGTTTGTTGTTAATTTGGCGTCTGCGTTCCCATTTGTAACCGCCTGATCTATCGTTACATTCAATTAACTTCACTTCAGACCGCAGCATTGACAAACTTGCGTCTTCGCTATAAGTTCTTCCTCCATGAGCCAGTCGATAAGAGTTTTCTTGTCGTGCAGAAGTTTCAGCAAGTCTTCAAAACGTCATTTCTTGTGTTCTTTATGACATTGTAATACCACATTCCTTTTTTTCAACTTTTGTACCCACTTGACAGATTCGTTTTGCGGATTCGTTTACAACCTATTGATACTTGTATTGCTTTATCGCACATATTTTAGCCTTCAAGCACTTGACTCTTCTGCAAAGTCGGCAAATTCTAGCTTGTAGTGCGGGTTCATTTAAAGCGTTTCAAAATACCGTGAACTAACAATAGAGTTACTATGCATACGCAGTTCTCATTGACCATTGTTATCGATTATTGATCAAAAAGACTATCAGAACACAATAACCCCAAACTGGAAAAAAAACAGAAAGTACAATGAAAAGTCAATGCAAGGAGGATTGACGCTCAATAAACAGAAGACAAAGATCATGAGGATCAATGCAGGCACTGAGGAGCCAGTCAAAATTGAAGGGGAGGTGTAGTCACGGCACCTCCATTTTGTCGTCCCTTCGTGCTTTTGTCTATTTTTTTCCGTTTGTCAATTATTCAGTGTACATTTGTTATTCATCAGTTTCACCAGTTATTGTTTGGTTACGTAACATTTCACATTTTCGTGTACATTTTTTCATCCGTTGTCTCTATTGTTTGGTATAGCTTCTTTTACCGTTAGTTTTCTAGTTGCCGTTGTCATTATGTTTTAGTCGTCGTAGTCGCCACACAAATCTTGTAAGTCTCGTTATTTTTCTGTCTTTTTTGCTTGCTTTATTTGTATTTCGTTTTGGTTTCCTAGCTGCTTTATATATTTAGTTGTTTATGTGTGTTATGTTTTCAGCGAATCGCTAGTAAAAGTGCGTATTTTCTTAGACGTGTGGATTTCGACTACAGGAGAAACTGGAGGAAGTTGAGTTGAGTCTTCTACCTATTTAGGCAGTGTAATGGACAAAAGTGGGGGAACAGACGCGGATGTGAAAACTAGGATCGGCAAGGCACGATCAGCGTTTAACATGCTAAAAAGGGTCTGGAGCTCCAGAGAAATTGGTACATCCCCCAAGGTACGCTGGTTTAACTCGAACGTTAAGTCGGTATTGTTGTATGGAGCAGAAACATGGCGGACAACCAAGGCATCGATCAAGAAGATCCAGACCTTTATTAATCAGTGCTTACGTAGAATCCTAAGAATCCATTGGCCAGAGACTATCAGCAATGAGAACCTATGGGCAAGGATGCAGCAAACTCAGTGGAAGAGGACATCCGACGAAGGAGATGGAGCTGGCTTGGCCATACGCTACGCAAACCACCTAGTAGCATTGGCCGTCAAGCCCTGACCTGGAACCCCCAAGGTCAAAGAAAGAGAGGGAGACCACGGAAAACCTGGCAGCGGGAGCTTGAAAAGGACATTAAAAGGACTGAACACACATGGAAACAACTTAAAAGGATAGCTCAGGACAGAGGACACTGGAGAGTTATTATTGTTGGCCTATGCTCCGGGAGGAGAAAAGGGCCAAAGTAAGTAACAATGAAAAGTCGCTTTAACCTCTTTTCAAAACTGAAATACAGTTGTTTTTTTGTTTTTTTTTTATATATAACACATCCCCACTGGGGCTTTTCAGTGTTCAATGAACATTAGGATTCTACGTAAGCACTGATTACGTTTTTCATTACTTTCAACACTAGAACTTACTACATCGTATCTACAGTAGTCTTTTATCTCCCCCGCGTTTAGTAGCATTGTAGTAGCATTGTAGTAGTAGCCTAGTAGCATTGGCCGTCAAGCCCTGAACTGGAACCCCCAAGGTCAAAGAAGGAGAGGGAGACCATGGAACACCTGGCGGCGGGAGCTTGAAAAGGACATTAAAAGGACTGGACACACATGGAAACAACTTGAAAGGATAGGTCAGGACATAGGAGACTGGAGAGTTGTTATTGTTGGCCTATGCTCCGGGAGGAGAAAAGGGCCAAAGTAAGTAACAATGAAAAGTAGCTTAACCTCTTTTCAAAACTGAAATACAGTTTTTCATTACTTTCAACACTAGAACTTGCTACATCGTATCTACAGTAGTCTTTTATCTCCCCCGCGTTTCGTATCAAGACTTGCGATGTCTCACCTTTACAGACCTTTATTAATCAGTGCTTACGTAGAATCCTAAGAATCCATTGGCCAGAGACTATCAGCAATGAGAACCTATGGGCAAGGATGCAGCAAACTCAGTGGAAGAGGACATCCGACGAAGGAGATGGAGCTGGCTTGGCCATACGCTACGCAAACCACCTAGTAGCATTGGCGGTCTTTCTGTGACATCTCATCTTGGTAGTCTTTCTGTTCAGAAGGTTTGCACATTTTGCCACTGTCCATTGGTTTCTGCCTTTGACAAAGGGCCTATAGTTATCACACTTTACTAGCCCACTTATAAATGATCCTTTTCTTTACCAATTAACCAAATTAGGGTTATCACTTTTTCTCTGTAGTCGCAGGCGGTGCGGTAAACGAAACTCCCTTGGGATATTTGATAGTACTCCATTCACACGTTAGTCTTATTTTCCATCACTTTTTAAACTCTCGTTATATGCACTTCTCATCGATCTTTTAAAAATGTCTGCACTTGCAAAATTGAACAAACAGAACGAACAAACGTAGATAAATCTTCAGAACGACTCTTCAGAAACAAAGTTCAGTTTCGCTACGAGGAGCTGTTCCCCGAAGAAGTTGTTTACAAGTTCATCAAAAATAAAGCCGTGTCCGTGGGCAGCTGTGAGGGCTACTTCATCCCATCACTCATTACGACAAATTCATATCTACTTTCCTGCAATGATGCTAAAGTGAATGTAACAACGCATAATGAGCCGTTGAATCTGTATACCATATTTATTGGATATCCAGGAACTGGTAAGATATTTCGATAATTTTTCTTTTAATTGTTGTTGCTATAATGGTATTTAGTGAACGCAAAGCAAACGCCGTAAAAACCGTTCTAAAAATAACACAAAACATCTTAGTATACTGATTAAAAATGTTTCTACTGGAAAGTACAGACAAAGTTGTGCTTATTACTAAACAACTTATTAAACTACTTCATTTGCTTCTTTTTAGGCAAGTCGTCAACAATCCGTTATGCAGTAACAGATCTACTAGAGCAGAGTGACTTTGCTGAGACAATCATAAAAAAAACAACATCCTCTGGCCTGGTAAAAATGATCGCCGCCAATAAGAAGGGGATAATGCACTCCCCGGAAGTCTTCGATGTACTCAACAAACTGAAGTCGGATGAAGACAACAGAACAGGCGATGTGCAACTACTATGTAAACTGTTTTCTGGCGAGTCATCCACTTATCATTTTTCCACCGAAAACACACGCGTCACCAAGGCAAAGACGCCGCTCTGTATACTTGGGTCTACACAATTGGCCTGGTTGATCGAATTCTACTCGCCACCCCATTGGCATACAGACCGACTCTCACAAAAATGGAGGAAGCACAAGCACATGTAGACACAGAGGCCATCAAAGACTTTAATCAGCTGTCAGAACGTATCTCAGCGCTAGACAACGACACTGTATTCAAGTTTGACGCAAATGGCCAAACACTCTTAAGAGAAACAACTGACAATTTTTCAAAAGAAGTACATGACGATTTAGCATCGGGCCGAGTGCCACCTAAGTCTAAGGCACCGGAATTAATACAAAGACTTGCCACTTCTTTGCATGTCTTAAACCATGTGCTAGAGGAAATGCTGTTCGGGGTAGAGGATGCCACAGAACCACCTACAACCATTTCCTGCGAGACTCTGCAACACGCCATAAATTTCGTAAAACATCTTGAATCGCAGAAGCAGATTCTTTGTCAGGTAACAATTCAAATTATCTAGCAGTGTCTATAATATCTCAATTGAAATGTTTTCTTAGGTTATTTAACGACCTTTTTGAAATGAGCGGTTACAATATCACCATTTCTGTTTCATGCTACAAGCTATGTAGCTGGCTAATGAAAGCGCATGTACTTTTTTATCAGAGTATAATACACGGAAACCTATAGCGTTAGCGGTAAAACAACACTTTTGTTTCCATCATAATATGCAGTATTGTGTGCAACGTGTTATTTTTTACAATTCTAGTATTATTTTTTAACTAATAGTTTTCTTATCTTTTGTTCACAGTTCCTAGAGGCAAATTACCAACAAAGTTTGCGTTACTTCAAACACGGGAAAAGATCTGCCTGTTCAATTGCCGTACCAGAATACCACAAAGCAGTTCAGTCCCTAACTGAAGATGGTTTCGGAAAAGTAATCGAGTTCAGAGTCCCTAGAGCAACTACATCTTGCAAAGTCTTCATCAAGGGAAAACCACCAACATTACCATCAACGTCATAGGGAATCATCACCCATCGTTAATAGCGATCCCCACGGCACCACGGACCGCGGTGGCAGTGTTTGTTACAAATTTCTCGTTCTATAAAAAGTCTCAGGGAATCATCACTTATCATTCATTGCGATCACCACTGCACCACGGACCGCGGTGGCAATATTTATTACAAAGTTCTCGTTCTATAAAAAAAATTCTAAGGGAATAATTCAACCATCATTCATTCCCATCACCACGCACCGCGGTGGAAGTCATTTCAAAAACAGATTTATGTGGACGGGTATTCTATAGGTGCTCCCATTTGTTTTTGAATCGAAGACCGATTGTTTTTGTAAATATTTAACCATGAGATGGAATACTGGAATCATCAAAGGCCAACAATCGGCCAGTGAAACCTGATGTTATTCCTCCGAAAGGCATCTTCAAGCAGGCCATTTGGAGCTAGGAAACCACGAGTTGTAAATGTAGCTACTGGACCAATAAAGCTAACAGCACCAAAAGTGAAAACGGGAGGTAAAGAAGGGCTTGCAAAAGGAAAGACACCAATTCCAGCCATCGGAGCGGATGTGATACATCACCATGGATTGTTGTTTACATTTACATCTCCGAACTTGAAGCTTTTTTTCGCCTCTGGCTTTTGTCCTAACTCTTTAGCGAGTCTTTTGACTCGGAATGGGCCATCATTTGTGAAATCTTGTTTGATTTCATTTTCAATTTCTCCTACTCTATCAAAGCTCTCTAAATACTCCGACACTTAAAAAAACTGCTTTTTTCCTTCTTCTTTCAGTAGATACTTATAACCTTCGCCTAGATAGCCAAAGTAAGTTCCGGATGTTTACACTATTTTACTGCCGCCCTATTGGCGTTACCATACTGGGCTCTAAACATTTCGACGGATATCTGAAGTTTGGAAATCGAAAACGTACAGACCTAACGCTTGAAGAAGTGCATTGTTTATTTATTCCCTATAACATCACAATTTCTTGACTTTATCCACTGAATGGTTTTCGATTTTTTTATTGCAATACAATGAAAACGATCTATTTGCCTGTTTCGGAATGTGGTAAACTTTGATTTGAATATTTAAGCATATTTTTGTCAATCGTGGATTTGTGACACATCTTTTTCGTCGCTTCAGGGCTTCGTTCACTGAATTTCAAAGTGTTCCATTGACTTTCGAATAAAACTGTTTTTATTATCACGGACAACTTACTAATGTTGCAGGTAAAAACTATCGAGCCGTTATTTTAGATTTCTGAAAATATACTAAAAACAAAAACACCCGAAAATTAAAATGGGAGTCAAAACTTTCATGTCTTTAAGACATAGCTTCAAGATTCATTTTGGTATTATTTAAGGTAGTGCCATCAAAATTGAACTGTTGGTTTGGTAACCGGTCGTTTTGCCAACGCCAACCTGTCAGTGAAGTCGATTCGCCAATATCCAAAATATCTTTTAAAAATGGTCTGTGTTACGCGAGGAACAAAATGTCAAATTTAATATAAGATAATAATAGTGTAGGTAGTGACGCTTGTGTCGTTCGAAATTGTTCGTTTCACTCTTCTCAATCTCTCTCCCTATGCCATGTTGATAATGGCCTCGTTGATCGATGACCGAACTTTGAAAACATCCACAGCTTTACTAGATATTTTGGTTATCGCTTCCATGGAAATCTCGATTGGCCTAAAAAAAGCATTATACGAAACTTCAATTCATTTCCAATAGGCCAGTTTCGATACCTTACAATTAAGCTTAAGACCGAGGCCCAGAGGACACGAACAAAAATCAAAGGCCTCTTTGAGGCTACAACTATTTGCATGATGAAGTCCATGCATCAGTATAAGCAGAAAAGATGAAATATTTTGGCTTTGTTGCAAAACTAAAATTCGTTCTTCTGTCCCTTGTTTAAACCTCTAAAATCACGCTTTAATCACTGCCCTGACTCCACAATACAATAATGCATAACGCTCTAGACACATACACGCTTTGCGGACCCATGTGTTAAGTTAGCTCAATGCGTTGGTATACTGTATTGGAAAGCTGGGAAAGCATGAAGGGCGAGAGTTCAAGACTCGGACGGGCAAACGCACGATTTTCTTTTCTTTTTTCCCTCCGACGTGTTTTTTCTTTCTTTTGCCCCCCAAAAAGCTAATAAGTGCTACCCATTTATAATAATTTTATATTTTGGTCGATATTCATGCATTGCATTCATCATGTTATTAAAATCCATGTAGTCCAGTCAATGTACGAGTTTAGATGGTCCTGATCAAACAAATTGCAACATAATTTTTTTCGTTGCCATACATTTAAGGATGGTCTACTTCGTAACATACTAAAAATCCCCCAAAATCCAATAAGGGGAACACACCAAAATTCAGCATTTAAAGTTGTGAACTTTTACCACAGGCAACCCAATACAAGTACGTCAAAACTTTTTAACAGGGAATTTTTTTATTGCGTGTTTCACTGTCTACGATGCTTGGATAATTACAAACTAATTTTCCTGTATCCATTTAGCTAAAGAAAATTGAAAATTGTTCTTTTAATAAAATAAATACTCCAGCAAATTGGCCACAGGGTCACCAAGTTTATTTATAATCGCGGAAAAATCATCTTTTTCTCGTTTTGGTGACGTGCTTGACAATCTTTCCTTAACTGGAGACACTCTGTGCGCAATAAATAAACCAAACAAAACTTAAGAGACTTTTGTGGACACTACACAACGTATGACAGGAAACTGCTGATGCTTTTAATGTCATACATTGAATGCAGTACTTCAATCTCTGGCAGTGTTTGCACTGTTTTCAGGTCATGTTTCGGTGAAAAGGTAAGTGTTTTTTTTCATTACTACTTATATAAAATAAATAAACTCTTTTTTAAATAATAATGGCTGTGTTTTACAAGTTGTAAACAGTTTCTTTCAGTATTCATGATGGTTTTGTCTATGGAACTACAATCTGTTGAACATGAAAAATAAGGTTACAAATGAACAAATAAACACTATCAGACACAGTGATTGTAACTACTGCTATTCTATCAGGCAGTTTCTTATCATCATGAGAGCAGTTGAAGTACATCTTAACCAAGGGTTTACACTGCTTGTAATTTTAAAATTAACTATTATATCTTAACTATCTTAAGCCATCTAACTTTGTGAATGAAAGAAATGAAGGCCTGTAATTTTTTTAAGCCCTTTCACATTTTAAGTAAGCAGAAGACGAATCTGTTGTCATGGCATTTCGAATTCTGAGCCACTAAAAAGCCACCAAAAAATTTGTTGTTGGAAGCACAGCCATTATTATAAAGATTAAAGGCAAAATTTCAATGTACTATTCATGCAAAGAAAAATATGTTTATATAAGGTTAAATTCATTATTTTCTTAAAGCGAGGCTGGTTAAAGTGGATGGAAAATTGTTGCATCTCTGGAGATAGCTTAAGCGATGGGCAGCCTGTTGCTGTATTGATACTAAAGGGTAGCGATAGTATTTATCGTGTAAGCGACACATGTGGTGACCACAAAGTTCAAGCCCAAGTTGGTCAGAGCGTTCATCAGAAATGCCGCCGAAATTTCTGTAGGCCGAAAAAGTCAACTACAAAGACAAGTGAAGAACAACCAGCTATCAGTCGACATTCTGTCAAGCCACGATTCAGCACCAAAGAACACTCTTTCTTTTGCGGCCAACCTGCAAAGAATGATAGAAGAAAAAGGGGAAATGACGTTATTCCTGTGAGAACGCAAGACTTCCATGATTCCATAACTCAGATCTGCAAAGAAAGAAATGATGAATGTCTGAAATAGTGTTAGGCAGACTTGAGTATGCTGAAGATCTGCATGTAGCAGACGCTGTATACCATCTAGCATGCAGTGTTAACTTTCGTACAGGTAAGCAGGTTCCTCGACAACACTGCAGTGATGATAGCTCTGACAAGAACACAAAGCGACCGCGGCAGGGAAGGCGAGTTGACATTGGTAAGGCTACGGCATTCCTGAAAGTTGTAAAGTTCCTAGAGGAGAATGATGAGGAGCAAATTACAATAGCTGACCTTGTCAACAAAATGCAGGAGTATCTAGAAGGTCCCGAGGAACAGGCGTATAGTGCTGTGTACATGAAAGAAAAGCTAAAGGAACATTTTGAAGACAAAATTTGGCCAAGAAAGCCAATGTTGTCACATTCCACCGAGCAGCGTCATCAATTATCAGCGAGTTCTATCGTCAGCCAAAGAAGGAATTTTGTGAACCAGAGAAGACAAGAAGAATTGTTGAGACAGCAGCGAAGCTACTCAAGAGTGACAAAGAACTTAGACGTTTTAAGCTACAATTTCACCAACTAATGACAAGCTGGTTTTAGCCAATGAAATGGGTAGCTTCTTTGTTGGAAAGATTGACGCCATCCATGCCAAATTGGACAGACTTGCTGATTGCTCGCATGATTCCCATTTTGACTATGTGAAAACGTCGCCAACCAGAACACTGGACAGCTTCATCCCTTTAACTGAAAGCGCAGTTAGCAAGTTGATTGGCTGCTCTCCGAAGAAAAGCTGTATGTTTGATGCGATGTCAACACCTATGGTAATCAGCTGTGCTATTGCGCTATTACCAGTCATTACTAAAATGATCAATCTGTCTCTTAATTCTGGAGAATTTGCAGATGATTGGAAATGTAGGCTTATTAATCCTATCTTGAAGAAACCTGGATTGGATTTGTTGTACAAAAATTACAGACCAGTTTGTAACTTACAATATGTATCCAAGTTGACTGAAAAAGTCGTTTTTAATCAAGTTTACGATCACATGGTTTCAAATGCTATCTTTCCCGTGCTTCAATCTTCTTACAGGCAATTCCATAGCACTGAAACTGCACTTATCAAGGTGATGAACGATATTCTGTTGAAGATGAATTCTCAACACGTCACTTTGTTAATTCTGTTGGATCTGAGTGCTGCCTTTGACACCGTTGATCATCAACTACTTTTAGAGAGGCTATCTGACGAGGTTGGCATACGT
>OMLO01001953.1_pt1 | contig 16315 bp, 8 predicted proteins | sample 1674811 | NCBI WGS metagenome assembly OMLO01 (sample SAMN06265003, study PRJEB25207) | coral metagenome | isolation source: Coral host | place: Mexico:La Bocana,Puerto Morelos, Mexico | collected 2008-11-13 | reverse complement strand
GGCTAATGTTCCTTTGTTCCCTTCGATATTTTGCCAATGTTCCCTTGTTCCCCAAAACCCCTGGGAGACCCTCATTGTTGTTCGACATTAGCAATTTCAGGAAGAAGAAAAAGCAGGTCGCTATCGTCAAAGACAAATTCAAATTGTTCACCAAATATGAAGGAAACAAGATTCCTGCTTAACAACAAATTGTTTCTTTTATGCAATGTTTTCAAAAGGCAATTCGCACAAATTTTGGACCTCACAGAGAGCGAATCAGAATTCTCCTTTTCATCTTGGACCTGTTTTCAATTATTTGATAGTAACGCTAATCATTCGATGCTTTGTTTTCTTCCTTTTCATTGGCCGAGATTCCACCAATTGATCGGCTTACTGCCAACAAATAATGCAAATCATTCTCTGCTCATGCGTAATTATAACCAGGCTCTTGTGTGAAGGTGACAGATCGCTTCTTTGATTACAAATCAGATAAACAACATACGTGATCGAATGAAAACACAGACTCGGTTATCGCAAAATTAAGTGATTATTTGCCTCAGCCTGGCAAACAATTGATCTACTGGTCGACTGATATATCACACTATATTTTCCTCAACCTGGTCCAATAATTGTTAAGTATTGCCAAGATCACATGCCAAATATTTTTGTAGCCATGGAAATATATTCGTCAATCTCCAAAAATATATTTTTTAAAAATTTGTGAATCATTTATTTTCCCGCTGCGAAAAGTTATCGTAAGCCACCGCAGTTATCTGGACATAACGAAGAATTCCGGGGCAGCTGTGGTATGATACATTATTTCAGATATTAAAATAAGAATGTTATGTGCGAAGTTCGTTAAAATAAAACAACTGGAATTTTGTTGCTATATTTGTCTCATTTCGTGCACGCTATCACCTTTTTTTAAGAAATTTTGCTCGTTCAATTATCGTTGCCACCAAATTGGCCAGTGGTATAATGCAGCTCCATGAAGGAGGTGCCCCTTTTTATCCGCAAAACTGAAAAACCGAAATCAAAATAAATAAACGCCCTTCACGCCCATTTTTATCCTTTTATGAGGCCTAACTGAAGTTTCATTTATTCGTGGAATACCTGCTAAGCCATAAATCTAAAATTAACTCGAGGCGGCATGCTAATGAAGCTCTCCGCTTTCAGTTTGTGTTGGGTGTTTGTAATCAAATCGCGATTGAGTGTTCCTTTGATACCATTCAAATCTAGTAAAAATTGAACAAAATACAGTTATACATAATTTAGACTTACATGAAATCGTATGCCCATAGCTGTTTCCTGTTTCTCCAGCCGAATCCGGAGCATCGTCAAAAACTGTGAAGTCTACAACCGTAGATTCATGATTGATTAGAAACGCTTTCTCTTTGTTATGGACTGTTCATCACGCGTTATTTGTATACGAATCTTCGCACTACAACTAGAAAAGAGAATCAATGAAACAAAAAGCAATAGAAAAATCGCAATTTCTTTCCTTGGTTAAGCAGAGCAAGTTGATGACTACTCCTCCAGATTTTCATCTTCTCCAAAAGTACCTCTTACGTCGGCGGCCTTGCATTACTGGAATATGAAAGATTTTTTTCACCCTGAATGTTATCAATTATTAATGATCATGGCGAGCTTCAGTCTTGTAATCTAAGCCGTTCGCTTTATTTATTCGCTTACAGAACAATTATGCGACATAACAAAATAAACTATTTTTCGGTCAAAAGCGCGAATTATGTAAATCTAGAAAGAGAGAACTCCGCAGCAAATTTGTCACGGAGTCCTTTATACAAAAATGACTCCCGTTCGTTTTAGGAGATAGAAAAGCAACAAGAAATCCAAGGATTAAGATGATCTTCGAAACAGCAGGTAAAAGATATTTAGGAATAATACTTTTTTTATCATAACGGCTAGAAGTGATTATTAAGATAGCGAGCATTTTTAATCAAAGACTCAGATTAAAATATCAATATCGATCTCCAATATTTTATTCATTTGCTAGGCAACCTCAATCTAAATTTCTGTTTCAAACATGTCCACTAAATGTAGTCGCCTTTACTGAACTGGGAACCTTCGGCTGTGGTATTCAATTTAGGAAGGTTGCCGGTAGGACTCTATTTTGAATAAGTATTCAAAATAAAAATACATATTCTTTCCTTTCCTTAAAACATCCTCAATTCAGTTGTTACTGTCTAACCAAACGTTATCGATATTTATTTGTGAATGGAAATTCTGTCTCTTTAGATATACTTTTTAAAACTATACTGCGCAATTAGCAAGGAGCCGTTATGTTTTGCAATCGGATTTTCTTCGTAAATGTCAGCCCCTATTTTTGCTTTTACGCTAAGCGACAAGGCAAGTATTCTCTTACTGTACTCTTTCATATTTATTGCTGTTCGGACTGAATTAATTGGAAGAAAGTTGGATGGGTAAATACGACATTTATACACCTGCAGATGTTTTTTTAGTTCTTTTTCGATCTCTTAGATGTTTCCAGATCAATCTCAGAGGATGCAGACTATAATACGTAAAAGAAAAATAAATTAAAACGAACACAGGACTAACAAAGGCAGTTTACGGTATAATTTTTCCAAACATGACTAGGGGCGGTATGATATGGAACACGAACGCTTGTTCCCCAGTAGCTTGTTCCCCAAGGTCAATGTAAACGAGATTAGTTATTAAATGTTGCGCGTGATGTGAAGCAATAATCACAAGCTTATATAATCTGGTCATTCACTCACTCAATCATTTGATTTTAATCACCCGAAACTGATCATCCGGCCTCTAAATATAGATTGATGTACTCCCACGCAAAGGAAGCCCGTCGTTCTCTATCACCACTTTAGAGCTGCGGTTTAGCAGCTGAGTTCACCTGCCGTGTTTGTGCCAAATCATCATTGCCGATTAATTCCTCGTTCGAAAATCTTATAAGCATGGCTTTCTTTTGTTTCCCCACGTATACAAACTACTCTTCAAGTAATCCAAGCGCAGCTTTTAACTCTTGCTTCGCTCTCCTATTTAGACTTTGTTAAAAGCTCTACTTATCTACTTTTATTTACAGTTCTTCTTTTCTAACCTTTTCAGAAAATTGCGTGTTGCGCTGGTAATGAGTATATAAAAAGGTTAAAATGTCGACCAGTGGAACCAGAACGTCTTCCGAGATAAGAAGTAAGGTTAACTAGATGTGTTCGTTCAATACAAGTATAAGAATCCTTGACATTCGAGGGCTCATGTCATTTTGTCATGTTGTACACGCGATCGATTTGACATAAACCATAAGCATACAGGCTCATGGTAAAAAGATGTCTTTCGTTATGATACCTGTAACTATAATGACGATGATGAGGAGGAGAAGGACGACGACAACCACGACGAAGACAACGGTGATGATGCTATTGGTCGTAGTATTGCTATCACCAAACTCACGCCACTCTTTACGGACCAGCTGGGTTATCATTACAGTTCCAGTCCTATCCTACTGCTCTTGACTATTTGTGCATTGACCTTTTGCAGTTTTGGTTAGGTGCCCTCGTTTTCTATGTCCTGGGGCGTGATGGGGTATGCAGTTTTTTGCCACGATTGTTTTGAAAAGTAGGATTTAGGACGAGATATTTCAGTAGAGCTCAGTAGAGCTCAGAAAAGCAAATCAATCAGTTTAAATTATAAACCATAGCCGCATCAAAGCCAATCTCTTGCATCTCACATCTCACATCTCACATCTCACATCTCACATCTCACATCTCACATCTCACGTCTCACATCTCACATCTCACCTCTCACATCTCACATCTCACATCTCACGTCTCACACATATATACACCTCGCATCTCACATTTCAGTAACACAAGATCTATACCAAACAGGTCACGAGGCAGGCACCAACAGCTCGGAGAGGAACACATATGGTGGCACCCCAGATGGGATTACCCCAGATGATATCAACGAAAAGAAATCAGGATCCAGACTACTCAGATTTAGGAAACGTACTTCAAAATTAGCTGAAGAAAACGCAACACTGAGCAGAGATAAGGATGAGAGAAAGAACCAGGACACAGCTGCGTCCTCAGCAAGGTAAGAATGGCACATTCTAGAAAAAAAGGAAACTGAAGAAGCATCATAAGATACCCTCATTTCCCTCCAATTTACTATCTTACAGTGAGACTCAGAGAAAGACGTCGACAGAAGATGTGTTCGCGGATGTGTTTGAGAACATTCAGATGCAGCTGGAAATCATCGGAGGCCTGCGAGAAAAGCCTTGGACTATGCAGAAAAAGTTACAGATATTAAGGTTAACAAGTAGCATTAGGAGAGCGAGGAGTTGCCAACCACGCACGGTTGTAAGGATTGGTTGTTAAACTCAGTTTCGGACATTCATTTGCTAGCTCTACCCTGAGGTTAACGCAAAGCAAAGGCGGTGGCAGGGGTGAATTGGATTGTCGCAGACCAACTCCTGTGTTAAATTATTTTAAAGAAACATTCTGCGGTTAACGGACTGTGCATGCAAAACGGACTGGAGATGAAAACATAACTAAAATAGCAATTTATTTCCAGAAATGCGAAGGGTAACCATTAGTGAGAGCCACGGGCACTCTTTTTAAGTATATTAGTTCTTGTCGGCATGGCGGATAGCTGAGCACTCAGATATGACCGCATAATTGGTTTCCTAAAGATAGAGGACTAGTTAAACCGAAAATGTGATAATTAATGCAAGCTTGGGGACTAACCTATTTTTACTTACTTCTCTACAGAAATGCCAAAAATTATGTGGAGCAACATTCTGGTGATCTGAATAAGTTACAACATTTTAAAGAGTCTAGGATAAGGGTAGGTGTAATCTTGTCTTTGTTTTTTGTCTTGTTACCATTCCACGAAAGAAGACTTCTCCACCTCGGCCAGTTCAAGCACATGATTGCTGAAATTTTAAGTTTATGGTTGGTTTTGGTCAGCCGGACAAAATATAGAAATATGTTATTTATTTTTGTTTTTCTTGTTGTTGTTATAAGTAATGTTTCGAAACTCCTGATGAATTTGTCCTTTATCATACTGCACAGTTGCTAACTTCTAACCGTAAAGTGTTATGAGTCTTATTGAAGGTCCGCATTCCAGTGCATGTGATACTGACAAAGTTTATAATAGCTACATGATCGAAATATAGTTTGTTCAAATGCTATTCTTCCCTGTGCCTATGCAATGACCTTTCTATTTTATCCCCATTTAGTGATTCAGTACCATCACACTTTAGTACCATCATCACAACCAATGAAAACTGTTGTTTTTTGTGGATATTTTTAACTAAACAAAGAGTATTTTTTTGTCACTCTGTTTAACAGCTGTTTAGGCAAGTGAAAAGACAGTTTAAAAATTTCATTGTTTTCTTCATTCCATGGGAAAAGAGGATAAAAAATATTCAAGGTGAGTTCAGGGTTTCAATCATAACACGAACATCCTATTACGCATAAACTGATAGCATAACAAATTGCTGTTCTGAGTCAACATTAAAATATTTGTTAGTTCTACACTAAACTGTTACTGAACGTCATTCAACCGCGAGTCCTATAAGATAACCTGGGCTGAAAAAATGTCAATGGCCTCAACTGAAATCAATTTGGAGTACTAGTAATAGTGGTGGCGCTCTCCAATTTGGCTGGAATGTTAGACGTATCTACGATGATTTGATTTATCCCTGGAACGGTATTCGCCGTGAGAGAAATCGCTAACTAAAGCAACGTGTCGTATGAGTTTGGAGATTATACTGGTGCTAGATTCCGTTTTGCGCTGTTTTGTCAGTACAGAGCGTATTGCCCTCAGCCATAGGCTTAACTTCCGTAAGTCTTGTCTTGGATCAATACACACTACTTCATTTTTTTCTTTAGGGCATTTTGGTGCTGGAATTGGTTCCTTTTTCCTGTTTCTACGTTCATTGGTGTGGATTAACTTTATCCTCTTAACTTTTATCACTATTTTTGTCATCGCGCCACAGGTAAGCTGCTATGTAAATTTTCCCAATCTGTGTTAAAGTGGCTGTTATCGAGCTAATATCGAGGTTTCCAATTATGGAACTTCTTTCCCTTTGAGCTATAGACCTTCGCATAAATGGCGCCTATCTGTGAATAACAATACTTTGTACACCTTACCCTCGTACTCATGTTTTCAGAGGAATTTTTCAGATGAATGTGAGGCTTAGGATGTACAAGTATTCAAGTGAATATATGAAAGATCATATATTTGAACTGGGGAGAAAGATATGAAGAGATGATTGATCATCGCAGTTATACACACAACTTTTAAAGCAGTGGTAAAATTAAAGCCTGAAAAAAAAAAATTCAGGCCTGAACGGGATTCTAATCCATGAGCTCTGTGATACCGGTGCAGTGCTCTACCAACTGAGCTATCAAGCCATCTGGGACCTGATCACATTGTGAGTTCGTAACATACGTGCAGGGGATGAAGAATACAAGTGAATACATGAAACCATTCTTGTATTGCAAAAAAAGTTGAATGTCATGGCACTATCTAAGATCCTTTCGTACTTTTGTAAAATGAACATAAAAACAATGTTTGATTTTTTCAGCTCATGAGCCCTTCGACTGCTTTTAATATTCCTGAGAGCGAGAAACACACAGCTCAGCGTCTCACATCAGTTCTTGATGCCAAAGTAAGTGCTTCGCGCTTAAATTCGCGGCAAAGAATCTGATTTCACTTTTTCGCTTCTCTGCTAAACGGGAGAGACCTTATAGCACTCCTGAAAATACACTACGTATATTGACACTACGCTAAATTAATACGCTTTTTTGTACCACTTTTGTCTTGTAGGGTCATCTGGAGTATTCATTCTTGTTTTATGGTTACTATGGAAACGAGGACATCCAAGTGGGTGTGGTCAAATATCCTATACCGCTGGCGTACTTTGTGGTGTTCTTAGGCGCCTATCTTTTCAGCATCATCACTGTGCTTAGGGCGTAAGAACCCTCCATTTTCGTCGTACTAAATTTTATAAATATTTAACTTTGAATGTTTCACGTGACGTTCCCCAGTTATATTTTAAAAGGCAGAATAAGAACTTCAATTGTGTTCATTCTTTTTTTGATTTTTTACCTATTCCTGCAGTATTACTCACGAGCAGCATCTGGGAAAGTCGTCAGGTCAAAATGATCAGTATCCTTTTGGATGGCGCGTGTTCTCAGCCTGGGACTTTCTCATCACCGAGCGAGAAACCGCTGACAACAAATTAGCTTCTCTTACCACTGGAATAAAGGTAGGCGTACGATGTAACAAATCTCATCGATGTTATTTTTTAAGGGATAGAGCAAAGGGCTCTCAGTTTTTAATCGAGATAGCATACTTAAGCAGTGTACATGTAGTTTTACTTTAACACACTTTACTTTTTAATCTGAAATTCTTTGTTGTACTAATTATTTTCACTGATATTCCTTCTGATGCTTCTTTCTTCTCGTCACTTGCACTGTCTTCCTGAGTTCATGCATCTTTCGTATCCCCAGTTAAAATAATTCTTCCGGTCGGTTTAAAGCTAAAGTAAAAAATAATAGCTCGCCTGTTTTCGTTTGTAATCTAAGATCGTGTCAAACTGCATTCTTTCCTTGAAGGAACAAATGTTGGAAGCGGTGGAGAAAGGCAAAACGACAAACAAGTACGTCTTTGGTGCATATAAGATCATACAACTAGTAACTCTATTCCGAAGGTTGCATTAGAACCAAGTCATGTGGTCTTTTCCAATCTTTCTGATCAGCGCATGTCTCTCTGACAAGAGTAAATATGTAATTTCAGATTATTTTCCAAGGCAAGATCCTCGGCTGTAATCGCACGACACGCCTGTGTGGAATCTCCTTTCTCCTTTACTGTTGAACAACTGGAAAAAATTGTTGTTGTTATTGTTGTTGTTGATGTGAGTAAGACAGTGTAAAGCTGCGCCACTAGACTAGTGATTCTTTTCAAGGACTGATCACTTACTTTTCACTCAGGAAGAGCCTCATAGCTCGTCGTGTGTTGGCTAATGTTTTCGTGCTTGGAGTGTTAAGCGCCAGTGCGTATTTAATCTACTTGGTAGTCAAACGTTCAGATGAACGAGAAAAAGCAGGCAAGCCACCGACTGTGTTGGAGCAATATGAGGTAAGAAAGGATAAAGGTTCCGAAACATATTCTTCATCTTCAAAATTCGGCTCTTTCATGATGTGAATTGGCTGTGTCTTCTGGCTTGTCCGGCGGTTGTCAATCATATGTAGAATTTCGTTTTAAGAACGGCTGAGCTCTTTATTCATTGAGGCCCAGAGATATTGTAGGCGGCTCAAATACTTGCTAAAAGTACTATGCAATTGTCAATCCCCTGATAATCTTTATTTTTATATTCTTCGATCGTTTTCTTTTTTGCCTCCTTTTTTCACTCGCGTTATCTTCGTCATAACATCGTCATCTTCCTGCTCCAAAGTCTTTATATTTATCATTTCTTATTTGATCCAGCAAGGCAATTCTTAACTCTTACATTGCAAAAGCGTTGGCTTTATTTTCTTGCACAAATCACTGGTGTTCTTTGTTTTATTTTGCAGATCTCTTTAGCCATCACTGGCATGAATGCTGTGTGTCCAGTATTTTTCAAACTGATTTCCTTGATCGAACAATATCACCCAAGAGTTGCACTCTATTGGGAGCTGACCAGGTGTGTATTTTGCATTTCACACACGAGCCTTTTGCCTCAATTAAAGCTTCTCCTCACTCCTTGAAGTAAGAGCAGAAGAAATATCTCAAGATAAATTCCGATTTCTGTTGGTTAAAACGTTTGCTTGGCTATTTAATACTCAGACCTATAGACCAATTACTACTTTCTTTATTCTGAGGATTCGATATCCTCCTTTTTGTCCTTAGTAATACACTTTTACTCTTTCAGAGCATCCCTTCACCAAGGTGTATTTAAACATCATTTTAAACCGTTATGTTCATTGATTGGGATTGTTTTCGTGTTTTTATACTGATTTCTCTTTTTCTATAAATCTGGCAAAATACAATGATTGATTTTTGTTGTTGTTGTTGTTGTAAAGTAATTTTAGGGTTAAGATGTGACGGACTTGAGATCATCGCGCCCAGAAACTAATGGTATTTAATAATTTCTGTTATCCTGGTATTTTCATGACATTTTTCTATTATTCTTTACAGGATAATGTTTCTGTATCTTGGAAATATGTATGTACTGGTGATATCTCTCCTAAACAAAATTAATCAGGTACGTGATTTCTTATTTGCAACATTTCCTTTCTCGAAACTGAGTGCACGCATTGTTCGGTCCTATTCTTGCAGTTGAGATTATTTTCATTTTTTCGGTCATTCCCACTCATTTTCTTAGCTTCTCTCTTTGCAGTCCAAGGTTTCTCCTATCTCTGATGCGAAGAACACAACTGTCGTTACTGTTACCACGGTTACGTCAAACATCACAGCTGGTGAGATATTCTCGGTAGTTGTATGTCTTTTTATAACTAAGAAAATTACTTTATTGTGATTGGCTGATAGCAGGTTAATTTATTGATAAACGCGAACGTGTTCGCAAATCTCTCAGTCTTATGATCATATAAAAAGCTCGAGCAATTAAGTATTTACACTACTCGAGATAGTTGGAAATTCTTTCAAATTGCATTCGCCTAAAGGCTCTAACAATTTACAAAAATAGAATACGAAAACTGTATCCTAGGTTTATTATTTTTTTCGCACCACTTTTCGTTTCGTTTATATTTTCATTCATGCATCAACATTTTTATTCGTTTAAGGTTATACACTGATATCCGAAAAACGTATGTTTTAGTCTTTTCAACCAGTGAACGCTTTTTACTACTTTTTGAGGAATGAAACAGTAATATAAGTTCCTCAAGAGCCGAGTTTTCATGGTGGTAAAGAAACTCGGACAATACATTTAATCTCACGACTCAAATTATTGAAATAAGTCATCATGGACAAGGTTTATAAACGTGAACAAGATATCGATTTGTTTCTAATTTGTCTTCTGTTATATTAGGTGGTTCACTGTGCTGGGAGACTACAGTTGGTCAGGAACTGTTTAAGCTGACGATAATTGACCTGGTTGCCTTGGTGTTTAGTGTGTTGACTGGTGAATTGTTCGTCTCGCTCACTGTCAGATTCCTCAACTGCTTTCAAGGGCGACTCATGGATCTTGAGAAAGTCGTAAGTTGTTAGAATTGTTCTCTTTCTGTTGGGGCTGGATGTTTTTCAAGTCAATGTTTTTAGTAATATCCTCAATTGTCTTCAGTTAGGCTATCCTGAGTTCAAACTGGCAGAAAATGTACTACAGCTCATCAACAGCCAAGGACTAATATGGTGAGTTAACTTAACAAGAACGTAGCTTTCCTGACTTTTGACGATACCGTCAGAGGAAGCGGCCGGCGCCATGCAGGTAATTGGAATCCTGGCACTAACAGGGGCGGGGAGTTTACGTGAGAACTCATTTTGGTAGGAACTAAGAGAAATCATTAGGAAGGTGTAGTGATAGGAAAAGAAAAGAGGCGGAAACTGGAGAAAATGGTACAGCAATTGCTTAGTACGGTGCTCCCTCCCCTCCTCCAACTGGGATAATGAGTTCCGACACAAACAACAAGCCTTGTAGTCCCGTCGTTGTCACGAACATTTTCCGAATCGTGCCAAGTTGATAAGCCGTTACGTACGGTGGATAAGGCCCAGTTGCAATACTTGGTAAATATTTCAAATACATTTGAAATACGTTTATGCCTATATTGATATTTCTACTTCAGTTACCTTGGCGTCTCAAGCTCGTAAAATGATTTCTCCTAGGATGGGCCTGATTTTCTCCCCTGGGCTCATAATGCTGAACATTTTGAAGCTGGTCATCATCATGTACATAAGGAGCTGGGCTGTGATGGTCACTAATGTCCCCCCTAAGAGAATCTTCAAGGCGTCGCACCGGTTCTATCTGTTTCTTCTCCTGGTGATGTTATTCCTTTGTATGTTGGCTGTGGGGTATGCCGCTGTGGAGTGAGTACAATGTACAGAGCGCTGTGCTATTTCGTGATTTTTTTGTTTTATTATTGCAACACTGCACTGTTGGTTTATCAACTTTCAAACTGCGTCTCAAAAAAAACGCTAAGCGGCAGGCTCTTCAATAAACATGAAACAATCTATCGCACCACCCGCAGTGCAAACAAATTAAATTTCGTCTGCTTCGCGGCAATGTTAGTGGAAAATAAAACTTTCAATTAAACATGCTTCATGGCTGTATTCTTTCTTCTGCAGAATCGAGCCTTCAAAGTGGTGTGGTCCTTTCAGGTTTGGAAACTTTACAATATGTTATGTGCTGCGATATATTTTTGAAGAACTAAGTGCGCATCAAGGCAATTCAGTTGAGAACCTTTTCTTCATTAACTTCATTGATCTATAGTCGAAAATGTAAAGTATTGAAAAATTCCGATCCCTTTCTGACCAGTGAGATTAAAGCCTTACAAGATCCAACGTCTAACAAGCTGATGTATCACTACCCTGCGAAGATATAAATTATACTTTGAAATAAATAAATTTGAGATTGATGATTCTACAGCGTGCGCTTTTTAAAGTGTATCAAGACAAAAAAGTCGTCTAAGCTTTTCTCGATTTGAATCCACAGAGGCAAGCGTAACATGTACACAGTACTTACAGAGTCAATCGACAATGGTCCCGCCCTGTTAGACACCGTATTTGACTACCTGAGTGGTCCTAGCGTGGTGATACCAGTGTTCATATTAATGTCGTAAGTAGCAAATGAAATATCTATTCCCCACTGCGATGGACTAGCATTCCATCCAGGGGGGGAGTAGAAATACTCCTAGTCGTTTCATGCTATAGAAACCGGGATTAGCTCCGGCACTGATGGGCCACTTCCCACTTGGCTAGTATGCAGACCTTACCTACCTACCTCACCTACAGTGACTGTTTATACACTGGGTGGAGCCTATTGTAAAGTTTAACACGCTGGACGCCGAGCACATCCAGGGAAAGTGACCATGTATATACCCCATGATACGGAACTCGTGATAAGACGTTACTTCTACCGCTACGTTACTTAAATAATTTAGTTCATTTTAAATAATCAAGTTAATTTCCATATTTCCAATCTGTTGTCCTGTTATCGGCCGCTTTCACTAGAATAGTGATAATATATGTGATGTCACGGTATGTTGGGAGTAGCTGGAGGGATTCCGCGGGCGAATGCATCGCATTGTCTTTTTCACGCCTCTCTCGTGAGACACTACACCGCAAAAAAAAAACTCGCCGCCAGCTGCTCAGAGCGGGTATATTTTTGAGTTACACTTTTGATTATTTTCCGAAGAGTTAACATGTGTCGAATTCTAATGTTGCAAATGATTACGCTAACGCAAACCAAAAAATAAAAGCATTATTCTATACCGCTTGATGGAAACATTTACTGCAATCGCGCTTCTTTTTGACACTAACCAGCTCAGATTGTTTGTTTTGTATCATGATCTAATTTGTTTCTTATTATTTCGCCAGGATTGCAATCTACTATTACAGATCCAAAGCAAATTATCTCCAAAGTTCCAATCGTCAGTTGGTGCTGCAGTTACAGTATGTAAGTAGACATTTCTCGTAGGGGTTGGAGCCCCATAATTGTATTCCTACGGTAGTCGTGGACCCGTCCACCCGTCCCGCGGGAAAATGCACACCATCAATGTAAAATTTATCCAGATCAAGCTAGTTCATAGACTAATTTTTTTCCTGACGTAACATTCATATACAGTCAAACCTATATATAACGGCCACCCTCGGAACTTGAAGAACTGGCCGCTTAATACGATTAACTAAAAATACTCACTGGGCGTAGTCAGGTGTTAATTTTAATGCCGTATCATATAAAAGCACTTCATGTAAGGAAAATGTAGGACAATCAAAACTTTTTCAAGCGATCAATACTTTAAGCGAAGTTCAGTTCCAACTTGCAACTTAATGGTATCATTTGCGTAACATTGTACAAAAGTACTGCGCAATAAATTGTTCTCTATTATTCTACGGTATACAGAACATAGTTGTTACGTTCAAGTTGCATAGTTGTAATGTTCAACTTAATAATTATTACGTTTAAGTTGACCGCTTAATGCAGGTAAAAATAACAAAGAAATAAAACATAGGACTTCTACAGGGTAGTCGCGGCCTCTTAATAGAGGCCCAGCTCAATACAGGTAACAAATACAGCGTTTGTTTGAGCGCAAAACGGAACTTTGAAAATAGAGGGTGGCTGCTTATAAAACAGGGCCGTTGTATACAGGTTCGACCGTAGTTTGCTTTCATTTCAGGAAAGAACGGAGGACAGAAAGAAACTATTTCGAAGAGCTTCAGGTGAGCACTGTTTGCTGTCCACACCAAGTTCGACACCATTACTGTAAGTTTAAGCTTTCCTTCTGTGTGCGTTCTTTCTCTGTGAGTTCTAAAGGAACCCGGAAGGAGCAAAAAGGGTTTGGTGTTGTCACTTTCTGTGTACGTCATAGTATGGCTATTCATAAGTGCGATGTAGTTTCACTGGTTGATGATGGTTGCAAGGGCTGTTCGCTCTGCTCATTATAATTAAAAATAATTCTATCATTGTATATATATATATATTAATGATATAATTATATATCAATTTTTAAGAGATTATAAATGAATCATCAGCTTTTCAGATCAGCTATTACTGGTTATTACAATAGTATAATTAGTATTAAATTTTTATATTATCATTATTATCGTTATTAGTATTATTATTATTATTAGACATTTAAAACAGTTTAACGTTAAAATTGTTTTTCTAATTGTGTCGCCAAATTAGTATGCGATTTTTCCAGGCTACATTGACGCATTGACAAAGTTTTTGTTTATAATCATATTATCATGTTACCATAGTTGTTTTCTCTTGTTTTTTTTTTTAATTTCGAAAAATTTAGAGCGACATCGCAACACGTCAAATGAAGATGGTAACATTAGTCACCCCCGTGGCCAACCGCGTCGATCAGCAGCTGGAAGTAAATCTCGCCACCTCTTTAATGAAAAGACAAATAACGCAGAGAGCAATGATTCTGCTGGGGAGGGGACGAAAGGTTCCGCATCCTTGTCCCAGCTGGCCGGCAATGTTTCACGCATGAGACAAGCGCAACGCAGCCCTCTTGTAAGATACGATGGAGTAGTGGAGGACTCTAAGGCCACTAGTACTCATGCGCACCGTGAAGTCAAAGTGATCGTTCACAGGTCAACGAGCAGTTCAAGCTCCTCCACTGTTTCTAGCCTGCGATCCGTTGAACAGCGAATGGCTTCTCCAAGAAGCAAACACGTGAAATCACATGATCACATTCATCATCATCGTCGACGTCATCAAAACAGTGAGTGTAGTGAGATTCAATTCAGCAATCACATGCAAAGTGGTTCTAGTTGTACTGTTGAGAAACTGTCGGATCTCCGGGAGTCCACTCAGCTGCAAGTTGTACATGTTGTTGAAGACTCGAATCACAGTGAAAATTTCCGCGGAACAAGCCAAAAGTCGATAAAAGAAGGAGGTTCTCTGGCCGCCATGTTTGATTCTTAACTATAAGCTTAGTCTCCAGTCGTATTTCTCTAGATAATGTTCAGTTTTCTCTGAACAGTACCAAGTGGGAATTGGACACTTTACGATGTCAATGTCTATAACTCAAACGATAACAATAAGAATTGATCGATCAATCAATCAGTCAAACAATGCACGGACGACTTTATTAATAACTGTACGTGTTTCTGTTGGCTAAGTGAGTGACAATCAGTAATTAATGTTCTTGCCAACATATATCATTGTTAGTAGTTAATATTTCTAACCAAAAGAAATCCAACCATTTATGTAAATATAAACATTTTTATAAGCTTAAAGTCAACCGTGGATCTTATTAATTGCGTAACGGTTAACATAATTTTCTCTGAATGGAAAATTTGTCTCTCACCAGTTCTACATATATCAAATATCATAGAAACTAACTGTCAGTAGTACACAGAACTTCTTTATTTGCCCGATATAAAAAAAAACCGGAAACAAAACTTATTTTTGCAGAACTTTGTCAAAAACGATCAAAATGTCCTTCACTTTTAAAGTTCCAGAAATTAGAATAATAGTACCAAACTCGAGAATTTCATCTTTGATATTTTCCTCACTCGTTACAGTTTCAGAACTGTTCGCAACATTTGGCCTTTATGAACTTTTGTAACTCAGTAGTTGTAAATATTGCTAGTTTCCCATGTTCCTATGTTGTGGATGGTGCCGCTTAGTGTGTTCCATGGATACTTTCACAGCTGGTACACATTATGTTACCTCTAAACGCACGATTTCAAAGTAAACTACAAATAATCATGAAAAGACTATATGTAAATAAATCAAATAACAATCTATTAGTCATCCACTGCCTTGTTTAGTGGTGCAAGTTATCACACATTAATTAACCTGATTAATAAAAACAAATCTTCTGGCGGATTTTTCAAGCTTAGTTCTTTTCGTTCAGTCACTTTTAGATTGCTCTTAGAGTGTGGTTCTGCATTAGAAAGGAAAAAAATGCAATATAAAAGATATATATTCCTAGACACGCGTTAACGCCTAATACGTTACTAGTCACTGGATGGTTTCATCCAGTGTACAAATTATGATTTAACAGATATATATATATATAGGGTGAATGAGTTAAACTCTTGGACACACAATAATGCCTTCTACATTAGCAATTTCCTGGATTACATTAATACGTGATCCGGCATGTATGGGTAAAGCTCCTGGATACGCCATAATGCCTTCTACTTTCGCGGTGTTTACAAAAAAGCTGAAAATTGTCCGATAAAAATTAGTTTTTAATCTATGAGTGACAAAAGCACGAAGTCTGTTTTGTGAATAGCACGTCGAGTGGACAAAAAGCAAATCCTTTTTCGGATGTATGCTCTCACTTTGGTGTCTGTCTCGGCAAGCATTAAATACTTTTGGAGTTCCTTCCTGTGTTGTAAGTTTTCCAGCTTTTTTAAAGTCGACAAAAGTAACGTGACTTCACAAATGTGTTTATACACCTAAATAAACAACGTGATCTTTATCAAACTAACCTTGTTGTCATGACACTATTCTATATCTTATATTATGCATTCTACGTCATATAATCTACTCACTGAAATGATGCTCTATTTTCTATGCACTCATATTCTAAACCAAATTATTCTATATCGTTTATATTTAGTATTCTATATCCTATCAAATATTATAACATAGCTAGCAGAGCCGCGCAATCAAATTCAGTATACGTAAGCGTGCTCCAAATCCCGATAGTGCACG
>OMLO01001952.1_pt1 | contig 16317 bp, 4 predicted proteins | sample 1674811 | NCBI WGS metagenome assembly OMLO01 (sample SAMN06265003, study PRJEB25207) | coral metagenome | isolation source: Coral host | place: Mexico:La Bocana,Puerto Morelos, Mexico | collected 2008-11-13 | reverse complement strand
CTAACGAACGTGCTTGGGGTAAGCTGTTTTTTTCATGGTGAAGCTAACATAATGAGCAAAAAAAACACAATCTTTTGCGCTCTTCTGAGAAAAATTAAAATTGTGAAAAAGCGCGTGGCTTTGTTTAACCAGTACTAATAAAAAAATGCATCAACCGCTAATTTGTATCCCGCAAAGTGACAGAGATTTTAATTTCCTGTTTTTGAAAACTTCATCTTCGTTCATGGTGTGATACGAAACACTACTTTTAGTTTCCTGCAGTATAGCTATCTCCGTTGTGGATAGCGCAACCGGATGTTAAAACTCACAAATGTGGTTAGATGTTTTATGCAATTTTGGAAATATTCCAATTCTTTTTAGATGGAAATATAGCGTAGCTATATTGCAGTGTTGTATTGCCAATATTTAAAAAAGCGTTTCAGCTGGAAATGGCAAAGGTGAAGGGATAATTTGTAGAACACGACAGAACATCACGTTCTATATCGGGGGAGGACACAAAAATAGGTTTATAGGAAATGTGATATTTTAAAAACGTTAGAGAATGTGTTCAATGGTCCAGAAATCCTCATTTTTATGATATATATATGTAAAAATAGCACGTTACTAAAACTCGGGGCATCCCCTTTCACGGCTTTCAGACTTCTTCCGTCTCGAGTTAAAAAAAAAAATAGAAAATTTCCAAGAAAAATAACAGTTCTCTGAAACAGTTATTTATAGATCGGAAAATAATGGTTCTTGCACATTGGAAAACGCGAAAACCGTATTCAGTGCAAAAGTAAGTTTCTGTTTTTCCCTTCTCGTTCAAAAAATATCAAATCAGACTTGTACGATGATGACCCCGACTTCCGGTTCATAATGCCTCTCCTTTTTCCGGTGAGATGACGTCACACCATGGCGGGGTGATCTCAGTTTGTCTCTAGCTGTCATGTCACGATGCAGCGGCGAGGAAGTCGAGTTTCTTGATGAATTATTTGAAATTTTTTGGTTTATTTAGGGACTTTGGAAGGGTGAGCTACGGCAGTATAGATGACAACCAGTTTCAAGGACTTAGATGAATGCAAAGAAGAGGTATTCTTTGATATTTTTGATCAGTTTGCTGTGCGGCAGTGCTTTCATCGTGTACAGAAAAACTACCCCTTTGTGGCGGCGGTCTTCAAGTTTTCGACCCAACGGCGGACTTCAGCTTCAACAGCAAAAGCTATGTTTCTTAGACAAAATAGATGAATTAAGTTTGCGAGACCATGTTGGTTTTCGCCCTGAACGTGCAACAGTGCGGGCTAGAAAATGCACTATGGAAACATGTTTTGATAGGACGAAATGTCTGAATGACTTTAAAGTTTATGTTTATCCCATTCAAACCGGCGAGAAAATTTCTCCTTTGTTCGGTAAATTGTTAAAGGTATTGCGAGAGAGTAAATTCTATACAGATGACCCGAAAAAGGCTTGTTTATTTATACCTTCCGTTGATACGTTGGACCGCGATAATCTGAGCGAGGATTACGTGCACGATTTGCCTTCCAAGGTTTCGTCTTTGCCGCATTGGAATGGTGGAGAAAACCACGTTATATTTAATCTTTTCTCTGGAACTTGGCCTGCCTATTCTGAAGACTTACGTCTCGACACTGGTAAGGCGATACTAGCGAAAGCTTCGCTCTCCACGGAGTTTTACAGAGCCGGTTTTGACATTAGTTTTCCTCTGTTTTTGAAAAGTCATCCACAAAAAGGCAATGCTGTCGATTCTCCTTCAAGCTGTGCTGTATTTCCTCTGAATAGGAAATATAAACTTGCCTTCAAGGGAAAACGCTATCTTAGTGGTATAGGAAGTGAATCTAGGAACTCATTTTACCATATTCACAACGGAAACGACATTGTACTTTTGACAACCTGCAAACATGGAAAGAACTGGAGAAAGTACATGGACCAGCGATGCGAGAAAGACAACGAAGAATATGACAAGTAGGTTTAATGAGTATATGATTCACTCTTTGTTTTGGCCTTTTAACGATGTGAAATATAAAATGGCTGTTAAATTTAGCTTCATGTAGCAAGCGTTGTATGTAAGCTCACACTCCAGTGGTCTCGCTGGATGCTAAATGCAGTATGTTTGATTGCTTTAGCCGATTTAATCTTTGGAATGTACCACCCTTATAAGCTTCTATGCAGGATAAGCGTATTTCACGCCGTGAGCAGCACATATTTGTGAACAACGTTTTGATAAATTACGATTTTACAATGCCTGTGGCGGTATTTTACGACTTTTAAACAATGTCAGAATAATCTCATAATTTCTCCTCCGCGTGAGAGCTTTAGTGGTTCTTTCTAAAGACCTAATTACGTTTTTGTTGATGTCTATAAGCCGTTTAACAAGGTAGGAAACGGTTCATCATAAAAAAAAACTGATCGCTGTTGCGTGTTCTCGACCCGAGTGTTTCTAGCTTGTTTCGTTCGCGGAACTCCCGTTTATTTGTCTCAGAAGTCCTGCATTCCATTACAACTTTCAACTGTGCTTAGACTGTCAATTAACACTGGATTATGTTTCTTAGCTTTTTGACTACTAAAACATTGTTCTGTTATTTTTGAACATATACATATATTTTAATGACATTTCGTTGAACAATATGTCCATTCCCACTTTCACTTAAATATATGCAGATGATTTTCTTTTTAAATGTGGTCGAGACATTCTGTGCCAAAGAATAATGATATCTGATATTGAAAACCACATAAGATATTGACTTATGCTGTCAGAAGAAAATACATTGCTTTAATTTCAAAGCAGTGGTTAAGCCCAATGTTTGTGGTTTTTTGTCATGTAAATAGAACTTTTAACTAAAGAGTCAAGATTTTCTTTCTAGAAACTTGAGGGAACTAATATTTTTACACCTGTTCGGTCACCTTGTAAAAATAAAATAATAAATTTATTATTTTTTAAATACAGTTTATACTTAAATTAGTGAAAGAGATTTCGTTAGAAAAGCCAGATAATGTGAAAATTAAATTTATACGCAAGATATAAATCAACTGCCCATAGATAAAATTATCTTGAATTTCTAAAAAGTGGAAAGCATTGTTACATGTACTTTACATACAGGTGTGAGAGAGGTTTCTCTCACACATGTGGTCATAGCCTTAATGGCTTAAGAGCTAAAATCCAGTTTTTTACTGGTATTTTGTTATCAGACAATTGTTTTGATGGCCAAAGGCCCATTCTACTTTCAGTTTGACAGTATGCATGTTGTCTCTGACTGCCTCCTAGTGTGCATAATAACATTTTACGGAATGATAACATGATTCTGTTCTTCATGTGATATCATCGCCTAGTGTTTCAGATTTTTTATATAGTGTTTTCTTATACTCGGATCTTTCATTGCAATATTCACCTATAAAGGAGACATTGTTGAAGAGGATTTGACTTTATTAAGAGCCAGCAAAATAGTTAAAATATCACTTATTTTCAAAAACAGCATTGTAAATGTTTTTTTTTCAGTAGGATTAATCCTAGTTATGTCCGGAGTGAGATTTGCTTGCTAACCCATGAGTTAGAGTTAAAAATATCTAGTGGTAGGTCATGGAATGTTACCAGAGATAACATTCCAACGAAGGACTCAAAATAAGCTTATTGATAGTTGCCAATAAAAATTGTAACTTGCCAAAGATATTGTAGCAGTTTATGAAATGCGATTTAACAAGAAGTTTTCAGTCTGGGACTTCAATAGACGGAAACTACGTCACTCTTCAAGAGCTATACTTTGATGTAATATTGTGCACTTTGGCTAACATTTGAGAAGGTTCACAGAAACTTGAGCCTTTTCTCAATTTTGTGTTGTCCCAATATCTCTGATTCCTTTTTTTTTGGAACAATTCTCAGCTGTAAGACAAATCCCTGTCTTGGTAAAAATTTTCACTTTTGGCAGTGTTGTTCTGGTAAGTAAGTAAGTGTTTTTACGTGCCTTGTATATATGTCATAACTTGGCTATCTCATGTATCTTAATATAAGCGGAATGACGTTTATGAATTTTTTTGCATATAATACAATTTGTTATTCTATCAGTCTGATTGGAGATGTGATAAATAAACTGTGATTGATGGTTTTATTTTGCATATTTGGAAAACACACTAATCAGTCATATCCAAAGTCAATATAGCTCTTAGCCTATATTGCTGATAGGCTCTGCACATGCTTCATTTTATTGTACAAAAACAGTTATGGCAGGAGACTTTTTTTTTGGTTTCACATTCATTTAGGGGGCTTCCATTTGTGGTTTGTAAAGATAATTACAAATTAATTTAATTATGGCTGCTGGATAAAGGTCTTAATTTGTAAAATCTCCTTTTTTAAATTTTAAATACAGTCTAATGGAACTATTAAGTGTAAGGTTTATTAAATCTTAAATTTACAAGTCTGGTTCTTTCTTAGTTCTGGTTTAGCAGATTTTATTAGTCAATTTAATTAATATTCAATTTTATTTCAACATACCATCAAAATAACATGGTTCAGTACTCAAAATCAAAAATAGCAAAATATTATCATACTACATATAAATCAGCCATAAATCCTAAGCAACTTACAAAATAAAATGAATGAATAGCACACTTAATGAAGGAAAAATAAAACTGTTTTTTACTTTGCAGATATGACTATGATGAGCTTTTAAAAAATGCAACATTTTGTTTGACTCCTCGGGGAAGACGTCTTGGCTCGTACCGTTTTTTGGAGTCCTTGCAGGCTGGCTGTATTCCAGTGTTGCTAAGCAATGGCTGGGAGCTGCCTTTTTCTGAGGTTATAGATTGGAGCAAGGCTCTAATCCAAGGGGACGAACGTCTGTTGACAGAACTTCCATCTGTCGTGAGATCCTTCAGTCAGGAACAAATCCTGTCTATGAAGCAACAAAGTCTGTTTCTTTATGAGGCATATTTATCATCTGTAGAGAAGATCATGCTTACTACAATAGAGGTGAGGGCCAGTTTTAACTTCTTTTAACTTCTTCTCTTTATAGGATGTTTTCAATTTATTAAAATTTGGCTTGGCAGTGAGGTTTAGGACACAAACCATAATGGAAATTGAATTCCATGTTTTTTCATTTCTTTTGTTTGGATCTTCTAGACCTCACTATCAAGCTGGCCCCAGTTTTTCAAAGGTTAGGTTACGCTATCTAACCGATAAATCCCAACCACACTATCTGCTGGATAGTGATTTATCTCGTGGGCAGCATTATCCACCTTTCGAACAACCCGGTCCTGAGGTTTTATATTAGTATATTGAAAGTGACCTATTGGATGCCACTGGAAGTGGCCATATTAAGTGGAATTTCCACAACCTATAAATAGAGAATTAGTGGATTTCTTGGTTGAACTCTGAGAATTGAAATATTATTATATTTGTAACTGACAGTTCTATATAGTTTAGAATGGCTTGCACATTCCTGTCACCAGAGTGGCCTTTAGTGATTAAAATAATGTCAAAAAAGCCTCAGCACACTTTTATTTAAGTCTGCAAACAAATCAAGCATTTTCCTTCTCTGTTTTACAATACTCTTTATTACAGCCCATCAGTCCCATGGTAATATTTACTTACCATTTAATGATGTTACAAAGGAAGTAAAAAAGATCCATTTTCAGTAATTAGGAGTGGGCAGTCTCCTGATACTGAAGTGGATGATTTGTGAATGTTCTTTTCCATTATTTCAACATCCTTTAATGTCAATCTTTCATATTGGAATGGTTTTACTACAATTATCATATTTTGTATAGTTTGGAAAGACTTTCAATCAATAAGATTTTTGTTAGGGATTTTCTGACAACAAGGCCTTGCTTAAATTACTTCCTTGTCTGAAACTTAATTCTTTTTATAACATTCAGTGTCTAACAGAGCCTACCATTAAATTTCAACCTTGTAATTTGACACTGTGCTTGAATATATTTAAGAATTTGTTTTCTTCAAATTTAAGAATGTGAACAATATCAAATTGTCAACAACAATCACAGTGGAATTGAAAAAAAATTGGCCAAATTTCAGCTTTGTAATATTATTCTCAATAACTAAAATATTAATTATCACACAAAATACCAGCACCTTGCCTTAAAAGTTCACAATATTTAAAGTGAATTTTGCAATCAACATCATTAACAATATCACAGAAAATGGCTATAAATTATGACTGATTAGTTTTCACCTAAAGATTTGTTATACTTTGTTTTTAAGTTTGAATAATGTTTTTAAAAAAGCACAATATGTGAGCCAGGCCATCTTTAGAAGCATGAAATTTGTGAAAAGATGAGTGACACCGATACTAGTTTTTTAATGTTAAACTATTTGTTTTCACTAGAAGTCATTTTGTTTTGCTTAATACAAAATAAAACAAATGACCAAATTAAAGATTCTATATTTTCATAATATTGCTATGGCATCTTTAAGGAAAAAGAGATTGTAGTATTGTGAACTGTATTTTTTTGAGTAGATGCCAGTGCTTTAATATACATGTAGACCTTTACCTGTAAACATGGCATACATAAAATTATGTTAAAATATTTAGAGAAAACATCACATCAGCCTCAGTTGGCATTTATTGAACCCAGCACCAGTATTGGTTTGGGTCCTAAGTTTATTACATGTAAACGACAGAACTCTTTAATTTATTAATTTCTGAGTTACACTGTCATGCCATCACTACTACTAAGATCTTAGCCATTCAACAAATTAACTCCAGAATCTGGAGTATGATAGATGATTACAAGTAATTTATTAAAAAACGTCATCAAGGTTGAGGTCTGTGTGGGTTTTTAATGACGTGTTATTTGGAGATTTGTTTCACCCAAATGTATAGAGCTTTGTATGGAGACACCATGCTGGTGCAAACATGGCAGCTGTAAAGTAACAGAAACATTCTGTCATTGCATTTTGCTATTTAAATGAAATGTTATTACTCTTGAGCTCCGACACATGGAAATTAATACTACTTCTAGAGCAAGAAATGTTCAGTTAGCAAAAACTTACACAATAACTAATCTTTTGATCTGTGTAAGAGCCTTGTTTGGCTGCCATTCGATGTCATGGATCATAAACTTGGAAATTCAAATGCGTTCTGTTACCAAATGAAGAATTCTGTCGAGCTTACATAAATGTTATAAAACACTTATTAAGTTCTTAGAAAGTCCTACATTTGATGAAGATAAATTTTCCGAAGGATTTATTTCATTTAGTTATATTCAATTTTGGACGATGATGATTTTCAAATGATGATATCACCTGGAAACTGCAATAGCTTTTAATACCTAAACATTTACTGATAATAAGCAAAATTTAATGGGCTAATGATCAATAACAAATGTAACATTATTGCTATTTATGACATGATAAGCGGAAAATTTATTGTACATTAAATTCCATTACTGTTATCTATATTTAAATGTGTATTTGGCTTTTTCAGGTTATTCGTTCGCGGTTATTTCCAAATAAAGCTGCCAGTAAACCAATGTGGAATACATTCCCTGGGGTACTTGCAGCAAGGCCTCAGTTTTCCATGGACCCCAAGGACTTTCCTTTCTATAGCAGAAAATTAGAAGTCACTGACAATAAATTCACAGCAGTCATTCACACCACGACATCCACTGTCAAGGAATCATCAGCTCTCAGCAGGTTGATCAAGAATGCTGCACAATCAAAGTTTATTAGTAAGGTGAAAATACATAGATTGCATTGCATCATTGTTAATACAAACTACTCTGACTAATTTGTGTTGGATGCTGTTACGCAGTTCCTATTTTGCTGTATGGCAGACATTAGTTTCAATAATGATACATGTACAATAAAATTATTCAAGCCACTTTTACCATACAAAAAAATGCGGCTGTTTCACAAAAATGAATGTAGTGTCAGTCTGACAGTAGCGATGTATGCTTCAGGAAGATTGCAAAGTGTAGTTAACACGTGACAGCAAGTCTCTATTTACATGTAGGAGCTATTCATCTGCACAGTGACTAGTGAAGAAGGGCAAATATAAATTTATGATAAAAGATAATTTTATTTTAATATTTTATTTTACAGATTGTTGTTCTCTGGACATCTGATACTCCTATTCCGCACAAGAAGCGATGGCCATTAATCGATGTTCCATTAGTGATTGTTAGACCAGAAACCAAGGTATGAATAAAGATAAATTGAAACTAACTTCTTGCTACTCTAACATTGACTATACACTGTATCAAGATATATCCTCAGGTAATAATTTATAACACGGGCTTTAATTAAGGAGGAACCCTCAGAAAGTTTTTTCATAAACATTGCTTCCGATTTTTCTGTTTTACAGACAGCAAACAGTCGATTTGTGCCAAGAACAGTGATAGAAACTTCTGCGATTTTATCCTTGGATGAGGATATCAAACTTAATTCTGATGAGGTATGCTATGCTAACTATTTATTAACCCAGAGTGAGGTCTTTATGGAGAAATCTCAGACTGAGATCTTGCAGTATCGACCAATAGTGAGGTCAATACAGCAAGATTTAGATGTGAGATTTTCCCACTAAGATCGAATGTTTGAGATCAATAGTTTATAAAATAATTTATTGTATGGTTTTCTTCTTTGTTTTTGCAAGCCTGTAATCAGTCTGTGGGTGTTACACGAGAGTAATGTCCAACAGTTAGCCAGTTAGAGCATGCTTTATATCAGCTACAAGAGAATTAAGCTATATAACAAGGCTCAGTAATTATCATGTTACTTGATGTGCAAGTCAGTGTTGATCTGGTTTTACTCTGCTTTGGGACCAATCATGCATCAGTTGACGTAAACTTTGGTAAAGCAATCAAGAACTAACATTAATGAGCACTCAATATAAGGAGGACAACACATTTGAATCAGAAAATCCTTTGATATGGCCTTTTAACACTTGCACTCTAAATAATTTTATATAATATTTAATGAGTCATTTATCTTTTTTAAAAAATAGCTCATTAACCTAACATCTTTAGTAATTTTTATCCTATGTTTTAGATTGATTTCGCCTTTTCAACATGGAGGCAGTTTCCCGACCGCATTGTAGGTTTTCCGGCCAGGGACCATTACTGGCATAGTGGTAAATCACAGTGGTTTTATTCATCAACATGGAGTAATGATTTCTCCATGATCCTAACAAGTGGAGCTTTCTATCACAGGTAGTCTTCATTTAAAATTTCTTTAATAGTCTGATGTATTACTCAAATCATGAGGAACTGAAATTCTCTGGAGGGTAACTCCCCATGGATGTGAAAAGCTTGGAGATGCTTGTTGTCTCACTTAGGAGTGTAAATCATGGATTTTGCTCACACTTATTAGTATAGTCCAGATTAAGCCTTAAAGTATTTGGGGATGAACTCATGAACTGGCATGCATTTTTTGGTTGTGTTACAGGGTGGAGAAGAATTTTATTTAAAACCTAAATTGCTAACATCATTTTGGTCCATACTTGTCTGTGTCTTTCAAAGTTTTTTCTTTTAGGGGTCAAATAAAGCTTGAGTCATGCCCATACTGGTTTCCTTCAGGATTTCAAATTTTTTCATGAGCATCCCTAACTTTTCACATGCGAGTCCCTTACCTATTGCTGAAATTAAATGCTCATCCTTTGGGAAAAGGACTGAGAAAGATTGTCATACCTTTTACACTGTAAACAGTGGCAATTTTGATGCCACTGACTTGAGGTTTTAACTGTAGGTTTAAGTTAAAGTTAAAACCCACTGGAATTGTTAAGAAATAGTCCAAACTGCAATGGTAAGAGGAGGAAATTTGACACCATTAAAACATTCATGAAGTTATTGTTGATCCTTGTATGAGACAATGAGAAAGTACTGTTTCTTTTCTGATCACCAGAAGTAATAATTCCTTTTTTCGTTCTTTATTTTCCAAGCCAGTATCAGTTACTTTTTTATCTTTCTTTCTTATCCTTTGTTATCCTTTGGTGACCAAATACAAATAACCCTGTGTTGTAATAACTTCTTTCTTCCCTCTATTTTTCTTATTTATGTGTATTTATTTACAATACTGTATAAATAATACCAAAATGGGTTGTTTGAATTCCCCTCTTTTCTGTTGATTGTCTAATACTCTCAATCATGGCTTGAATCATTCTAAAATTCATGCAGCTCATCAGTTTTGTGATTTTCAACATCTTCTTTATGGGCAATCGAGTAAGCAGACACCTTTGGTAATGAGCTATTGATGTATAAACTAGCTTCTATATAAAAAATGTTTGTGTGGATATCTAATTAATGCAGATCATTTCTGTGGTAAAGATATTGAGTACTTGCATATGACATTTAAAAGAATAACTAACTGTACATGATGCAAGGTACTGTAAAACATCCTTTGACAGTGAATATTTATTTTCCAGATTTTACAATTTCCAGTACACTCACAATCTTCCACCAAGGGTGCATCGCATGGTTGAACATTATGGTACCTGCGAAGATTTGGCCATGAATTTCCTTGTTGCAGACATCACAGGAAAACCACCAATCAAGATCTTGCCTCAAAGATCATTTCAAGACCTGTTCAATAGGAATACAAGGTATTCAAGACTAGTACAGCTTTTCGAAATGCGACAGAGATGCATGGAGTCTTTGGTAGACATTTTTGGATATATGCCTTTGGTAAAATCGCAGATCAGAATGGACCCGCTGTTGTACAAGGATCCTGTGTCAAATCTACGAAAACAGTATAGGTTATTAGAATAATCATTAAGTACATGGATTACAGTGCAACTACTCAAACCAGGCCTCTTGGAAAGGATTTAACCTATCAGTTGCCCGAGAACAAGGCATAGTGATCAAGTGAACCAATAACATTGAAGAATACTAACAGTAGATCTTAACAAAATTGAAAACCCAACAAAGTATTGTGAACCTCTCCAGAAACTTTGTAATCTTGGTTGATTGGTTAGTTTCAATCTTAAATTGTACACTTTCAATGATTTCTGTTTAGTTGTGGCAAAAAGAGGTTTTAACGCCAAATTTTTCGACAAGATTTATAATATGATTTCAAATGACCGAGTCTCTAAGAGTGTCTATGCAGAGGAGTCAATAGTGTTTATGTTTTCCTATCAAACAGACTGTTACTTGCTGTTTACAATTTTATTGGTTAGTTTTCTTCTAGGAGCCCCTGTTCGATTAGTCGCACTGTAACATCATAAGAATGTTATGTCATGCTTTCCTGGCTTGCAAAATGTGGTTTTGCATCCTTCTTGTTTGGCCTCAATAAATTGTTTATGCTCCGTGTCAATTTGCGGAATAGTTTTTGAAAGTACCTTTTTGACATTAAAAGGGACTAGGTCATGCAAATGTAAGCAATTCCAGCGTTGATGAACTAGTTATGGCATTAATGCCTTAAAACTGTACAAAAACTTGAGAGCAACACAGAAAAACTGATAAGGGCCACACATTGGGCAAGCTTGAAAAATATTGTCCAACATTTTTTAAAGTTTATCCTTATTTGTTTTGTGTTCGCGATTCATCCATTGAAGACTAATGCAAGGCCAGTGTGAAGTTTTTTGTTTGGGAACAAAATCACTTGTCCTACCGAAAGTTTGTTTTGCATACTTACGGAAAAATTTCTAAATTACTATTTCTAAATCAATTTCTATTCGCAGTTTGTTGTGATACATGTTTAAAATTTGAAAATTTAACGTCACTCAAGTGCTGATCAGTAATTTTAATTATTTATGTTGTTACGAGTATCGGTGTGAATTATGTTACCATAGTTACTCAAACTTGTGTATATTGCTCAATTTTCTGTGTACATTTTCAAAATAAATGGAATCACAAAATCCCAAATTTCCGACAATTTTCAAATAAGCCTAGTATTTCAAGTTCTGCAAAGAATGTAACTTGATGAGAGCAGTTCATATTTATTTCTTGAGTAGAATGTTCACTAAAATGACATGTTTTATTGGTACTAGACACGCGGAACAATAGGTCGTTACTTTTTTGTAAAACTTGACCGCCATTAATAATTTGTGATTTTCAACAGCACAATAACATTGTAAGTAAACATACCCAAGTTTATCATTCATTTCTATTAATGTTCATAGTAGACAATGGTTATCATTCAAAGAAAAGTTTTAAATTGATGAGGTACCAATATTATTCCATTGATGACATTATGAAGTGGTGTTGGAAAATGGTATTTTTGAGAGAAAAAAAATCTTATTTTTCATATGTACTGTAATTTTGATACTTTGCCTAGTTAAATGGAATAAAACATTAAGTAGGCTTAACCAACAAGGTTAGTTGAATATTTTTTATTTAACACGTGCTGTTATACACATAGATCCTGAATTTATGGTTGATCATCGCAGTTACACACACACAACTTAAGCAGTTGTTAAATTAAAGCCTGAAAAAAAAAAAAATTCAGGCCTGAATGGGTCCATGACCTCAGCGATACCGGTGCAGTGCTCTACCGAGTGAACTATCGAGCCATCTGGGAGCTGGTCACATTGTGACTTCGTAATGTACCCGTTGAAGGTGAAGAATGTAAATGAATATATGCAGAGAAAAGATAACTACAGAGAAAGATATGAAGACTTGATTGATCATAGCAGTTACATACACAACTTAAGCAGTTGTGAAATTAACGACTGAAAAATTCAGGCCTGAACGAAACAGCTGCTTAAGTTCTGCGTGTAACTGCGATGATCAATCGTAAATTCATATCTTTCATGGCGTTCAAATATATGATATTTCATGTATTCATTTAAACACATACCCTATTCTTAAAAATTATTTTGTAAGTACTAAAGTTAGCCCGGGAGGCGCGTGGGCCTCGTGGTTAGTGTACTCGTCCCCGGAGCGAACGGTCCGGGTTCGAGCCCTGGACGAGACTCTAACTCTCACAGTGCCTCTCTCCACCCAGGAGTGCAAATGGGTACCGGCAAATTGTTGGGGAAAACCTAACAAATTGCCGGGGAATGACCTGCGATGGACTAGCATCCCGTCCAGGGGGGAGAAGAAATACTCCTAGTCGCTTCATGTTACAGAAACCGGGGATAAGCTCTGGCAGCTATCCTGGATGAGCCAGTCGGCTCCAAGCGCTAGCCTCCTATTTGAGTTGATTGTTACCCTCAAACGGGGTTAGTTGGGGTAATTTCAACGCTCACAAAAGAATTTTAAATTGGTATCCATTTGTGGATATGGTCTATGGGGAGTGGCCTGCACCGTTTATAAGGTTGTTTGTAATTGGCCAAACAAAACAGTAGGTAATTCGTTTTGTGTGATCGTCCAGGTGAGGGAAGTTCGGAAAAGAACTGGTGTTGGTGACTGACGTTTCGACAACCTGAGCGGAAGTCATCTTCGGAGTCAAGTGAATGGTGTTCGTCAGGCGATGACGTTATAAGTCTGGTCCGTTGAAACTGATTGGTCAGTTAAGCCATGAGAATATTGGCTGAAAGACTTGTGTTAAGTTTGTCATCAGTCATTGGTCGGTTTCGATCTGTGTATTGAAGTCGGGTGGAGGTCCGTATATTGTTAGTCAAATCAAGTCGTTCTGTTAGAAGTCCGTTTGTCTTTCGTTTACGTTTTTAAGAGGCGTTTGGCCTATGTTAGTGTACCAGCTTTGTAGAGTCAGGCGTTGAAAATAGTTTGCACTGTAGGTTAAGCATTGGGCAGTGTCCCAGTCCATGTTGTGGTTAGTCAGTTGATGATGTACGATGATGTACGAACTACTGATCGCCTCCAAGGGTCAAACTATTTACAAAACAATAGGTAAACACAAAAATGCCTCTGGCCAGAGCCCTAAAAACTAGAGAGGTGCAGATTAACAAGAACGAATGAAGATCGGAGTTTCTAAAACGGTGCAGGTGAACTGATCTATGGCCAATGCAACTGTAGCCTCCCACGCAGACATTCTTAGGGGTTCGCCACGTGTTCGTCGGGGTAGGAATGACTGCGTGAACATCTGCGCGGGAGGCTAATGCAACTGCAACCAAACCTTTATAGTAGGATTATTGGTTGAGGGTACCATACCAGTAGAATTTATGGCAACACTACTTTGGACAAAAATTCTATTCCAACATACTCCCATTGTATACAATGATGTTAGTTAACAAAGGAAAATGTACAAGACGAGTTGTAGAGGTGGGTGGGGTGCTGAAAGAGAGGTAAAGGCAAGGTCACCCTGTTTATCTAGTGACATTATTTTGTACACTCGAAGCACAGATAGCTGAATGTTATTTGCCACGATACAGCGGGGGCTCCTGAGCCTGCAGGCCAGCCTCACCCTGAGAATACAACTATAGATAGAGAGAAGTTATCTCTTGAAGAGGAGATTCTCTGAACCGCTGACCATGGTAACCCTGACCATAGTTTGCACACAGCTAGGGTCATATTGTAGGATAGAAGAAGGCGATTGTAATTTAATGACAGACGAAGCGGCCACCCCCTATTAGGCAGCCAATATCAAAGTCGTAAAATTATTGTCAATAAAATGCAGTAAATAAAACCCCTATTAATCAGCCACCTCCATAAGCCGTGACCACCTTTAGGTTGTCCCGGGAAGTGGGTTTTCTATTGTCCTTAGGATTAAGCGGCGAGCCAAAATTTCATACGCACAGTTAGTAATGTGATGACAACAAAATTAAATCACACGTTTATTATGTTTGTTTCGATGTGATTCCATGTTCACTAAGCAATTAACCCGATGGTAAAAAAGGATTAGTACAGAGTCCGTTCTCAACTATACGCACCCAAATAAGTGGGATATAAATTGCGGCATGTGCTCGAAAAGAACGTCAAACGGAGACGCAAGGCGTATTAATTTTGTTTTTGAGATCAAGGACAGGGGAATCCCCGATGACAGATTATATTTACTAAGAACAACGTGAACTGCGAAAAAATTGATTACAGTCTCGAATTCAACACCTGACAATGTGGTTAAATTTCTTTTTTTTGTTTTGTTTTTTTTCAAATTGGCACAAGCATTTTTACTAGAGCACTCACACTATTTACAATGCTACAACATGTGGTTAAATTTCCGGTTTAACGTAATATAACCTTAATTCACGAAGACGTTACTTTCCAAATACTCAGCCAAAATAGAAGATGCGTAATTTTTCGCGTGAGAAACTTGTGCGTCGGTAAAACGCGTGATTAGTCACGCACCCGTGATGGTCACGGAGATCTCTTGACTGTCAAGACACGACCGATCTGTGGCCGTCACGGGTTTTACAATGTTAAATAATGCTTTTGACAACTGGTTGGGCGACTAGTGGTACCGAGTGAAATGGCTACTGGCAGTGAAGGTTTCCACGAAGCAGTTGGAGCTTCAGATAACAGCAATGGGACTGATGATCTGCGAAGTGATTCAAGCGAGAACGAGCCAGTAACAAGCGCTATTGACAACTTCACTGTTTTAAATGTTGTTAACGTTCGTATCATTCAAAGTGGTAGAGATAATTTCTTGAACTCTAAATCAGAGAATGATCCAACCCTTACTGAAAATCCCAGCAAGTTTCAACAAAGCGTAGGTCAAGTTGAAGGTCCTGTGTTGAGAGAACACTGGAAACCACGTGGACTTCTGAGCGTTGGTCGGAGTAGACTTGGCTTCCCTGATTGTGACAAAGATCACTTAGTACAACTGCTGGTCTGTAAGAATCAACATACAAGAGAACTGCTTGACATCGCAGGCCATTACGATGTGACTGTGGCAGTAAGTTACGATGGAGCAAGTGGATCTAGTCTTCAATTACCCGATTATCAGTGGAAACGCATAAAAATCAAGTCTGAAAGCGGCGCAAACGGGTCCATGATAGGAGTTATCGGGTATCTGTTCCGCTTCCATGAGCCTGTCACCAAATACAAGATCACCTTTTCTTTGAACGTCATTTCACCGAAAGGAAGAGAGAAAAAGAGAAGTTTAAAGGAACACACTGCTTGTGAAACAATCTGCCAAATTTCTGTCACGCTGGAAACGGGGCCCCCGATATCATTAAATTCAAGCAAGGCTAAGAAAAAGAAAAAGACGAAAGAAAGGACTGTTTCCCCATTGTTTGCGTTGAGTCCACCTTCCCTTTCTAAAGAGAGCACTGCAGTGTACGAAAGATCCTGGGGGGTTGCCGTTCAGCTTCGGTCATGCCGTTCCAACGGCAAGTGGAGAGATTTTGATAAGCGCGCACGCGATCTATTGCTAGAGTTTACTGATGCGGATACTAAAATAGCCATCAAACTGGAACAAGGGCTGAAAGTTTATTATTACCAAGGCCAGTCAGACCTCGCTCTACAGTTGATCGATGAGGCATTCAAGTTCGTACCTGAAGCAAAAAATCCACAACTTATGGCCGGTCGGGGCTACATCTA
>OMLO01001951.1_pt1 | contig 16321 bp, 16 predicted proteins | sample 1674811 | NCBI WGS metagenome assembly OMLO01 (sample SAMN06265003, study PRJEB25207) | coral metagenome | isolation source: Coral host | place: Mexico:La Bocana,Puerto Morelos, Mexico | collected 2008-11-13 | reverse complement strand
ATCATCATCATCATCATCATCATCATCATCATCATCATCATCATCCATGATATTTACTGTATGTCTCACGTCCCGGATCTCAAATATCAACTTCAGCAGCCTTTCTTCAATCATTTGTCCATCAGCTCAGATATCGTTATTTCCACTTTTTCAGAACTCATTGCAGTTTTGTTCCGCCCCAGGGACGCGTCATCAAAGTCCCTGCGGCAAATTTTGCTCAAGACCCAGCCAGATGCATGAAGAACCTCAGTGTTTTTACAACTCAGTTCATGGATCCTAAAGTCCATGGCTTCCGTCGCTCCCCACACTTCCCCCCTGATATCACTGTTTAGACTCGGAAGGGAAATTTTGAAATTCCATTCGGACGTCCAAACATTCCAAAAGAATGTGGAAATAGAAATTGGTTGGGAAAAAGCACTTGCAATCAGAACGCATTTTGGGATTTTGGTGAAAGTGATAATGTTTGAGCATGTTCAAAACCAGCCCAGGAAAAAAACATGCTGCTGCGTATCTTTCATCAGCTTGACTGTCAATGCTCAAGTAATTTTGGGAGATCTATAGGATCTATGCCATCAATATCATATCGTGTCCCATAATCCATTCAGAAGTTACTTTGATGTCTGGCAAGGTTGCTAAAGCCTGAACTTTACAGAGTTTCAGAACTCGATTTTTTTTTGATGCGACCTCAAAAGCTGGAAAAGGGTTTTCAATGCTCCAAAAATCATGAGTCTTTGGGCCCGAAAAACTTGGGACTGCCAGGGATGAAGGTTTGAGAAGAACGTCTATCCAGGCTATTCAGGGAAAAATGAGGCTTTGGGATACACCCGGTACCGGAATCTCACTGTTGTACTCCAATGATGGCACATGCAAGGCACTGTCACAAATAGCCAAGATTTCGGTGATTGGCAAAGACACAAAGGAAAAGACAAACACTCTTTGGTTCCGACTCCTTCCTTTAACAAAAAATATGTTTGTAGTAAAAATGGTTTGATCATCCTAAACTGTCTATCCGTGGTTCGGAACTTGAGCAATTTTGCCATGTAAGACGCAATCCAAGGCAACAGGCAACAGGTACGTTTTCTACGTACAACTTTTGGCCAAACTCCCAACAAGGAACAGAAGTCCGGGCCATCCGAGCTCACGGGTTGCCCGAATACGTCTGACAAATTCCAGGGGCATCGGTGCAAAGGTTGGTGGTGACTGTTTGACAGAAAAACTGGGGATGTTGGAGTGGAGAAAGTTGCGACAAAAGGAGCTCCATTGCAAAGCACAAAAACACAGGTCTGAAATGAGCGAAGCAAATCTGCAAAGAAAAGATCTTTCTCGCGATCTGGCGACACAGTATTTGTGCCGTTCCAGTCTTGTGAGGGTGCACCGATCACCTACAGCAATGTCACAGCATGTTTGTCGCAACATTTGGGTGAAACGGAATCAACATGTAGGTGGCAAAACTTGCACTGACTGCCCCTGATCTCACCATCCGTGTTTCCATCAGCGCAGCCATCAGGAGTTGTTCTCCTCGCCGTCCTCGGGCCGCGTTTGTTGAGTTTAGACCGAAGCTATGTTCCTTGTCTATGGTCCTGATTGTCAAATTCGGCTGGAATACATAAGTTCACGCGAAAAAGACTTATGATCGCGCAACAGTCAATGACTGTGATGATGAATCTGATGAACATGTCAGTTTGTTCGTCCCCCAATACAGGAAACCGATGGTGACCATGTTCAATGCCTTAGCCTTGCTATAGAAAAGTCAACGCTCTTCTTGTTCATAAACTGTTTCCATGGAAGTGGAAAGTCGAAAGTGAGCAGAAAAAACTCAGCCTTACAACCTTATAGCACATAACACATATATGTCATATGTCATGTTTCCAGACATTTTTGTTAACCTCCATTCCTACCTGATTCCAGGCCCCCCCAAAAAAACACGCCTCAAGGACCTCGGCCGCATCGGGTGAGTTCCGTCGTTCTCGGAGTAATTCTCGGCCCAAGAGAAACGACTGAAGGCCACCTGCAAGGCCGTCAGGTTGTAACACCTTCCCAGTTCCGACCTCACAAGGATTTTATAAAACTAAATAAGCAATAGGTGGTATCCCCAACAGCAAGGAGGTTTAACAATTCCTTGAACCAAGGGGCGATGTTTTTTTTCATGGCTTATTGCTGTAAGTGGGGGACTGTTTATTGCATGTCTGCGTTTTTTCCTGGGATTAATTTTAGAGAGGGAAAACGGGAAGCATGAGACAATTTGGAAACGGCGTCGTTTCAGATTTTGGGGCTGTCATGTTGACTTTTGTGACCATCCCCGTTGAAAGGTACCCAAGTTTTTGACCCCCTAATATTTTAGATACTAGTTACCTATAAACTATTTGCATAGATAAGATATACTATAATATATATATATTGTATGGTTGTAGAATGTAGAATATCATCGATATTCATACCTGCAGCCTCGAATTCGCACTAATAAATGCTAATTGGAGAAAATTATGTTTATTCGCATTTTTATGGGGGATTAAGCGTATTTCATCTGAAGTTCGCATTTTTGTGATTGGAGACGTTTGGCTGCAAATTGTGGGCACTTTTGCCCTTTGCCTGCCACTTGCTCTCCACTGAGCTTTCTGGTACGCCCCCCCCCACCTTTTGCATCCTGCACTGGACTTTTTCTTTTTCCACTCAAAAGCAGGAGTTGTTTCTAGCTGCTTTGTGTCACCAAGTCTGGAGCTGCATCATGTCTCTAGGCAAAATCAGTGCTCAAGTAGCTAGAAATTCAAAAAGAGAATGGCCATGGCAACCCCGATCCCCTTTGCCAAATGCAGTGCGGATGCCATGAAGCAGGTCGAAATGGAAGGACTGCTCCGTTGCCCAAGTTACAAACTAAACATATAGGACTCGATCAAAAACTGTTGAACCTAAACCCGTAGGACTTCATGGATACCCTTCAAAGTTCTGGGACGAAGTCGCAAAGGCTCTTTTTACTGATGACGACAACCAGGCAGTGATCAATCACTTTTTGTTGAACTAGAATGAGTGCATTTTTTGGGTAGATTTCTCAATACATACATGAGTGGCAACCCTTCCAGGCCACCATTACTGATGGGATGATGACTGACATCCTTGCCAACTACAGGGCAGGAGGTTTTGTGCTTGAATTGGTGAACTACTACAACCAATGTTTGGCAAGCGGATTCTTTCTTGAATTGGGAATTGCTCTTACACATTGCATAATGTATTGAGTTTCCATGGATGGATGCATCTCTTGACTAACTAGAATACAAACTGCACAGTCGCCGCAGTGCCTAAGGAGTCTCGAAGACAGATACCAAGGATGAGCCTGAAAAGTAGCTAGCTGATCTTAGTTATTCCCCTGGCTCTCAAACGTAGGCCATGCCATGCCATCTCACAATCTCGATCGGTCTAAAGATTGCGTTTCTTGCTGGGGTTTTGGGAAAAATTTCCTTGGGCACTGCACGCACGTCTTCAGCTAGCAGCTAGTCATTTGCCCCGTCTCATCTCCATAGTCCTGCCTGGCAACGTATGGTCCCCACGCAGGCCAACCCTTGATGGTTTAAGTGGCATTGATGCCTTGGAGGTGCCAAGTGAGTGGGGGCTGTCTGAAACCATCATCTTCAGTCTTGCTACGGAATCGAGGTTACCCTTACTGTCCCTATGCACCTATGCAAAAAGATTTCAACAACAATTTCAACATGCAACCTTAACCCACAGATTTTTTTTGGGTTTAAAGGGCCATGGCCGGATGCAGGCTTGTCAATCTCAAGCAAAAGTAGGGTTCTTACTCAATCCTTCCTCTTTGCTGTCATTTCGTGGTGAGATGTCGCTGGATGGGCTGGCGGAACTGATCCATAAATCCACAGAACATGGTGCCTTACGAGAAAAACTTCTTCGGCATGATTCTTTGATCACCTGGCCCAGCACGCGTTTGAAGGGTGTTTGCAAGAATGTGGATTCCCAGCGCTTAAACATGTCTTTGTTAAAGGTGGTGGCGGATCACTGGTGCCCGCAATGGAACAGTCCAGCAATGATTCCTATCAACGATGCCAAAGCCGAGGCATCTAAGTAGCAAAAATTTGCCATTGATCTTTTTCTGACAAACCCCAAGCACTTCATATTTGAATTCTGTCTTTGCAGTTGGGTGATCTTCAAACAAAATAGGTTTCGATCCTTGAATGAAAAACCGGCCCTTAGGTGAGGAAACTCAGGGAGAAGCTTGAGATGGCCAATCGCCCTGCCCGTGTTCATTGCGATGGTCTTGCTATCAAAGAGTTTGTAACGGTTATCAATAGGAACCTCCATCTTTCTGAAACAAAACGAGAATCTGGATCTTGATTATTAAGACGTTTCAAATCTTAATATTTTCCGGGGCTTTGGAGCTGCGATCTTTTTTTTGGGGGGGATGACCCTGAAAATAAAAAAAACCATATAAAAACAACAGGTTACAGGTTCCATTGTCACATCCTTCAAGGGGTTCACTCCTAAGGATCCCTTGCTCCATGACCTCTACGCCCATTTCAAGCAGTACTGGCCTGAGAAGAAGTCGAAGAATACCGTGGCAGATGGATACCTGCCGGAGGGTGAGTCTGGGGTTGAGTCTGGTGAGGCACTGCCTCCCCCTGAAGACTTGGAAGAAGTGGATGATGTGGATTTGGCTCGGGCTTTGGGAGTTCCACATGACTGTGTCTTAAAGATGACCCCCAAGAAGGAATACCCACATGAGCCTACAGAACAATCATCTGCAGAAAAGCGAAATCTACGCATTCAGGAACTGCAGTTGCTAGACTTTGATTGTTAGATGTTGTTTGGCTTCTTTAAATCTTTTGCCCTGTCACAGTAAGGATTCTTTACACGGGCCATCCAAAAATCAATCTTACTTTGGTCATTGATTTGCAAACATGTCTTACTCTTTATGTATTGCTTTCCACATCCGAACGTGTCTCACAACATAGGTTGAAGCTCGCTCAAGCTCGCCAGCGCAAGCTAGCTCCTTCAACTTCAACTAGCACTGCTGCCCCCCAGCCACTCCATCCAGACCAACAAGAAACCCAACTCATGGATATGTCCCCTATGGTGCGATGCTGCTTTGGTCCTGATACCAGTATTGGTGGTATAGAAAAAGCCCCTAAATTCCTGGCGAAACAAATGGAAAGTGAGGATTCCGTGTTGATGGCCAAAACCCGTCGACTTGACTCGTTTGCTGAGTCTGCCTCTGGCGGTGATGTTGCTGAAGATGCTGCTTTGGCAAATCCTGGCGTTACCAATGTGAAGGGTGAAGCTGAGATTGGGGAGGGTGGACCGGGAGAGCTGGGAAAGGATGAGAAGGATTTCGAGCATGAACCATTGAGACCAAAAGACCTCTCGAGCGTTTTTGATCAGGAGGCCATACGTTTAGAATTTTTCCTGGTTCCTTTTGTTAAAACACCAGCCTTCTCAACTAGTCACCCAGAAATTTTTCACCATGGGCTCGTCAATCTAGAGTGTGTAGTTCAAACCTTTTGGTGGGATCACTGGCTAGTCACATAATTTGAGCATCGGCCCCATCAGGTTGAGATGACTCGCATCGGCCAGCAAGCTTGGAAGGAACAGGTGGAGGATCAGGATGAGGATGAAGATTCCAAACCCAACAAACCGAAGGGATCAAAGGGGAAGGGCAGGAAGGGGAAGGGCAGGAAGGGGAAGGGCAAGGCGAAGGCGAAGGCGAAGGCTAAAGCTAGCCCTAAGCCTAAAGCTAGCCCTAAAAAGAGGGGTCGTAAACCAAAAAAGGCCCAAACCCCCAAAAATGGTATGGAAGATGAAGCTTTGGTAACCCCACCCCCGAAAGCTGAGAAGATTGAGAGATCAGGGTCCAAGCGAAAGGGTGGTCAGTCTTTGGGGGAAGAGGCTGAGGCTTTGCTTACAAAGCAAAAGAAAACTTTTGCTCGTCGATATAGGCCTAGCACGAAGGAAGGTGGTATGCTTTGGGATGCATTGATCAATGCCTTCGTGTCCATCATCTCCATTAGGGTGAAAGCTCCAAGCAAAATGGAGGCCATCATGAAACACATTTTTGAAAGTTAGGAACTAAAGACTTAAGTTGATTTCAGTCATTATGTTCAATGCTTGTTCACCTAAGTTTTTTCCTGGGTTGGTGTTGCCCCATGCTTCCTCTGAACTTGTCTAACGGTTCTGAGCTTCATAGGCAAAATTCTGGACCTTCACGATGAACAAATGGGGTGATGAAGGCAAGAACTACTACGAGATGAGCCCGAAACAATTGGACAAAGATGCCGCAATTGCGGCTGAGCTCTTTATTGCAGAGCACCCTGAAAACCTTTTAGATCCTTAGGTCTGTAGCTATGCCTGTGGCTTTCTGTGAGCCTTCCCGCTGGATCATGGAGTTTGAAATCTATGTGTTGCGCATAAAAACAATTTTTCTACAATATAGACTTTGGATCAGGTGCTGTAGGTTGCTTTGATGTATTTGCATCTCTCTCCCAGCGGGCGCTGTTCACATGCCCAGTGGAGTTTCTGACGTGGGTCGATTTGGGGTGAAAAAGAAACCTGAAACCAGCGCCCTGGTATCATCTGCAGCCCATCAAAGTTACCCTAGAGTTACCATTATTTCAACTACCGAAATTGCCGAATGTAATGTCTAAGCAGTTTCTGCGGCAAGCAGCTTATTTGGTTTCAGTTTGTGAAAATATTTCTTCCCCAAGTGAAACCCGAACTCCAACACAGCAGGCAAGCTCAGTTATAGTAGTTCTGTTACTGCGCCAAGTGTGACCCATACCAACATGCTCCATTCAACCGTGTGCCAGGTGCCTCTGGCTTCTCCTTCTTTCGTGGGGAATGTCAGGCCTTCCAAAAGGCTGCAGCGCTTTTGCTCGGTATGGTATGATGGAAAGTCTGTCTGGCTAGATTGAACGTCTAACTTGATGATTTGATTTTGCACATAGCTGTGTGTTAGATGAGATTCTGATTCAAAATTGTGATGTTACAAGCATCATGGTACCAAGCTGCAGCTGCACAATATTTCAAACTCGTTGCTGAACTTACGTGTTTGGTTCCGCCATGTTGCGATCTGAACTGGATATGGTTCTGCATCGCTTGATCGGTGCTGGTGCCCCCAAAGCCTCTTATTTCATGTTTCAAGGTTGATGGGGAACAAGTAAAAAGAAATTGTCACAATGGCATCCCGAATGATTGTCTTCCAAAAACTCCTGGGTCACCCTTGTTTTACTTAGGTTTTTATTTTAGCCATTCTTCTTCTATCATGGCAATCCTTCTTTGACCTCGACAAGTCGGCGGAGTACCAGGTCATTGAATACTACGCGGGTGTTGCCCGTATCGCTCGCTTGAGTAAGGGCATGGGATATCGGTCTGCTGCATATGATGTGGTGTATGACACCCCGGCATTCAAGGAGTCAGCCAATTCTTCCCCCTCTACAAAATCGATATTCCAAACGACCAAAAAGAAAGGCAAAAGTGCAATGGATTTGACAACTTCAGCTGGGTTCACGCCCCTAAACCTGCATTTTGTTTGCCATGTGTTTTACTCATGTTTATCAATACTTTGAAATAAGTCATCAAGCTGAACATCCAGCGGCGCTTGCCTAGGTTGGCTCTTGCGATGGCCCTGGAAGGAAAGGTGGACCAGTGTGTCACTTTCTGGGGGATATGCTGCAGCTCATGGATCCACATGAATTCAGGGACTAGCAAACGGGATTACTTTACACCTATGGGGTGCCGTGCATTTCAATCTGTGGAAATGGCGAACCTTTTGGTAGCAAGGCTTGTGGGTGCAGAATGTTTTGAAGTAAGCTTTGGGTAAAGAGGTTCGAGTACCAAAAACGCTTGGGGACCAAAAGGGGGAGAATCCAAACATTAATGCACTACATCCCTCAACACTTAGTTAGGTGGTTACAATCCCCCTGAGGTCGATGCTTCTAATTCTTCTTTGCATTTGTATGGGGGGAACCCCTGTGGTGGAGAATCCGGGGAGCTCCCTTATATGGCTTCATGATCGATTTCAATGGCTTCTGGGATGTCTTGAAAAAATTGGGCTTACCGTTTCTTAGCTTAATAGCAGCTTTATGGTTTTGAGATGTCAGTTCAATACGTGTTTGGTCAAGGCTGTTTTTCTTACCATGTCTTCCATGCTGTCATGATGCACTAAGATGTACAAACAGAAGTTTTGGATGTGCTACTTCGGCAGCCCCTCAATGAAGAGAACCATTTTATGGAGCACAGGGTCCCCAATCGCAGCCCTCAAAAAGTTCCAGACCATGCAGCGGAAAGACTTTGAGTTTGATGGCGCTGCCAAAACAGCTGAGAAATATCTAAACAGTCGTGGTGAGGTGGCTTATAAAGGAACGAAGGCACTTAAAGGCACGCAGTGCCCTGGTTGTACCAGCTTTAGTACCAGCTTTAGTACTTTGTTCCAAAATACTTGTTCAGAAGAAAAAACGCTTTTTATTCTGGAGGGGCTACCTTTGAGTTTAGATGAAAAAATGACCAACTGAGGGTATATGTTCCTCGCTTTGCTGGCTTTGCAGTACGTATGATTCCATTCTTCAATGACCCCAAGATGAAGCAAGCATTGCCCAAGGCCAATCATGATTGATTTGGTTCTGGGGAGGATTTTCAATCAAGTACCCAAATTTCCATCCCACAAACCCATCAGCAAATTGTGGCCTCAAGGTCGATACCTCCAAACCTTTGCTGGAGGTCTTTGCCAGCATGGAGCTGGGTGACACCTGGGACGATGCATGTATGAGAGATGTGGTGTGTTACCTGCGAGGGAGTAGATCCCTAGTCATCCCTTCTGAGTGGAGACCTTTGATTTCTAACCAGCTGTAGCTGGAAATGTTTCAACATTGACATGTATTGTGAAAAAAGTTGGGGAAAAAGTTAGCGTAAATTCCTGGGAAATGCGCGTAACTTCCCGGTCAATTCGCGTAAATCCCCGTCCCCCCAAAAATGGTCATTTTTTGTCTGGTGGGAAGCAGTTAGGAATGGTTTGTGGCCATTGTAGTTGTTTCTGAGCCATTCCTATAGGAAATTGTTCAATGGTTTGAACAAGTCATTACTCGATACTTTATGTGTCCAGCATTTTGCTCAGGCATTTTGGGGTAGTATGTCTGTAACCCTGCCTAGCAAGACCTGGTCTTGCGAAACCTTGCAAAGGGGGTTGTCTATTGCAAAAGCCCTCCCCTTGACCATGTGTTCCGCCAACGATGATGATGTGAAAGCCATGGAAGCCGAATTGGAAAAGTTACTGGCCGAGGTGTTTCCCAAAAGTTGTTCAAACTCTTGATGAAAAAACCTTGTTCAATGCCAGTGGGTTGATGTTGAAGTTGAGGTTGGTACATGTTCGGTATCACAACATGTTATAAAGGTATTTTTCCTTGTTGGGACTTGTTGCTTTTGTTGGGGACTAGAACTGGCCAGCCATTTGAACCAACTCATTCCCTGAGGAGGCGAAGAAGTCTGGTGCTAAGCCTGCCGACGCACCGCAGGGCAGCGGGGTAGCTCCAAACGATCCTGTGGGTGGGAAGGATGATGGGAGTAAAACCCTTGAGACTGCTGAGACTCCTGTTGGTGTTACTGCAACTCCCACTGGAATCTCGGTATAAGTAACAATGAAACCTTTTGCTTGATATATGAAAGTCTTTCATGCAGAATTCTTCTCATAAGTATGGTACATTATCTATACGAGTATTGGCTTATTCTAAATTAAAAAACACATGTTACATGTATAATGTCTTTGATTTAGATTTATATTATTTACATATTATATAGTGTGTTTTTATTATATAGTGTGTGTTTATATCCTATGTTTTTTTATTATTAATAGAACACTTGTAAAAGTGCTGGTATCGTATTTCCATTTCCTGGATTCCTAGGAGAGCATGGGAAGGGAGAAGACGTTGAGGAGATTCCGGATGGGGATACCATTCTTGATGAACAAACTCCCAAGCAGAATGTCAATTCATTCGAGGTGCAGGGACTGAAAACGGTTTAACGAATGGACGTATAGTTTTCGAAAACTCAAATAGAACATAGTGATTTGATTTGGTTCATCATACCTCTGAATATCCTTTTGCTCACCTGTGGTAGGCATGGAGGAACATGCAAGATCGCTATGTGGAAACTCCTCTTGAACCATCACCCCCACCGGGCCAACCATCTCCCGGCAACGAACAGCAGGAAGTCGAGCCTCTGCCTGAGGTCCCTTCTCCTGTGACTGTGCCAAAGCCGACCCATTCCCCAGGGTTGTCTTTGTCAAAGGATGCCATTGACAAAAGGCTTAGGAGAGTGTTCACACCCCGGGCAGATGGAACATATCAGGTGTCGGACGAGTTTGTGAAACAATATATGGCAAAAGGTGCTTCACGTGAAGCTCTCCTGGTGATGTTTGAAAAATGCGATTACGAGCCGGACTGGTGTTTGGGTGTTTTTTCATTTTCAAAAGTTAATCATGTTCTTCTGAAAAGGTTTTTCAAATCGACAGTTCTGAAAAAAATCAAGTAACTCCTTTTTTGCTCTTTATCTCATCTCACCCCCAGGAGAAGTTCAAGACCAAGCGCCAGAAAATAACTGAGCAAATCGATGAGACGGAGCTTGATATAGGTTTTTCTTTCATGACGGAAGAAGATATGAAGAATGCAAACTTTCCACAGCCACATGTCTGGAAAGAAAATACGTAGAGAGTGGTGGAAGGGACATGTATTCCCCCAAAAGTTTGACCCTAAAAATGGAGGCTGGGAAGGACTGGTTTCCCCCCATTTTTTGCCCCTAAATATTCCCAAATTTTGGGCGAAATTTTGGGAAAGTTTGCTCCTATGGTCCTATGGCCTCTTACAGACTCTAGATGAAAGGCCGCCAACTTACCAGTGTGCCCCATATGATAGATTCACATCCTGGCCAAGGAAGTTGTTCAGGCCAATTTCCTATCTAAAACCTGCCGCTTGCTTCCGCTACCCGCATCCAAGGTGGAAGATCGACGGTGTGAAAGCTTACTGTGAATCAGACCCTGCACTCCAAAGGAACTTGGGCATGAATCCAATCAAGGGGAATGAATGGTTTCATACTTCAAAATAAAAGTTCAGGATTTTTTTGGGGGGGACAAGCTAAGCCAAGCCAACCAACTTGATCTATAGCGCAGGCCCTTTTCTTTTATGGGGCTGAGTTAGGGCCACCTGAAAAAACGTGTGTTCAAAATTTCAAAACAAACGAGTTTTCGGCAAACAGATTTTGCGACCCAAGAGATGGATTTCTGAAGGCCGGAAGGTTAGTGCTAGGAGGTACCCAATCAACCACAAAAGACCTGACCTTAGAGCCTTTGGGCCAGGACTTCCAAATATGGTGGTGGCATCATGTATTGGGTCGAAAACGAGATCACTGGTCATCAAAGGACTCACTTGAACTCTTGGTTGTTTTTGACATACCTGTTCATCTTTTTTTGCAGTAAGAGTTATGCATTTTGTTTGTTTGTCGGAGGAACATCAAACGGAACACTTTGAAGAAAATGATGGAGTGGGATGAGGAGAAGGAAATTGAAGACTTGAAGCTAGACCTTCCGGGGCGAGAGGCTTTAGGTAGCTTGATGGTAATTATTGTTGTTCACTACACTGCCTTACTTGTGACACTTACTGCCCATCACAACTACTGGTGACAACCCAATGTCCTTCGGCTTTGCATCAGGCACTGCGTTTGGACAAGATGCAGCTGGACAACAGCCTCAACCTGGCGCAGCTGTGGAGAATGAGGTGGCAAAGGCACTTCGCACGGCGGGCTTTCCCGAGGCGGAATCCAAAGTGAAGCCCCAAACGATCATCAACAAGTTGCTGACAGGTATGCAAAAAAGACTTCTCAAAGTCGATGAACTGATCAACAAAATGTCAGCTATCAAAAATTCGGACTTGGTGACGAAGACACTTTTCTTTACAAAGTAGGTCTTGTATTTTTCTTTGAACGAATGAGTAAACCAATTTTAAATCCCACTGTCAACATGAGATATTCTCTCAAGCTTTCCTACGATTACTGCCAAGGATGGCACAGAAGCTGCAAACATCAAAGGACACTTTGGGGGCAAACATGGATACCTTGTCGGAGTTGTATGGTCAAGGTATGTTGGATGGATTCTCCAATGAGTTTCTAAACTGAACGCTGCTGTTTATCAATCTGAATGTGGCAGTTTCAAATGAAAACCGGAGGCCTCATCTTGGGTCTTAAAGATAATGCCTGATGATAGTGGTAAACCAAGGTTGGAGACAAAGATGTCTGATCTGGTTGCCCAAGCTCGCAAATTGTCCCTACCTAAGTTCTACTGTAGGTGATCCAGTAGTATATTTCCAACGAATCCTTTGCTCCATGATTTTTTTTTGAGGGCTGGAGACACACTCCTTATGGAACCTCGTGCTAAGCCTGGAGCTAAGTCCTGAAGACAAAAAGATATAGTTTCGAAAATATGTTGTCTTCCAAGTAACCTTCAGTATCTCAAATTGTGAAAGTTAGCATGTAGAAACCGCTCAACTAGTTTTTCCCTCACCCTTCTAATAATCTATGAGGTCGCTACTTGCAGATGCTGCACGTCAAAAAAGGCAGGCGGAAAGTTCAGGGCCTCCTGCCAAGCGTCAGAAGCCAGAGATGACACCTGAGGGCTTGGTTAAGGCCAAGGCGAAATCTCAAGCGAAGTCAAGTGCTGCTAAAAGCAAAGCCAAGGCAAAGGCTAGCAAGTAGTAGTAGATACTATGATGTCTTGATGGCATCAACTTTTTGTGGCCTGGGTGGGGGTATGGAATGGGAAAACCTGTTCTGAATACCATGGCGAAAGACTTCGATAAGAACATTGGTGTGAAAATGGCTTTGCTTGCAGTGAAGAATGGGCTGCTCAGTTTTTCACTTTTCGCTTCCAACTTTTTGCATGTGGTGTAAAAGGAACGAACTGTTGAAGTAGTGGCATTCCCATGTTTCAATCCTTTTGTTTTGATCACCCATGCCAGGTTTTGAACCCCAGCAACCTTCAATTGATGAACATTTGGCAGACCATTACGCTGAGGAGATGGGACGGGGAGCTAGGCCCTAAGACTTTTTTCATTATTTGTCTTTGATGGGACTCCATTGCTTTAAACAAGCTAGATGTGATTGTGTATACATGCTGAATTTTTGAACCAGTAGTAAGACCTTTTCGGGTGACCCATCCACCATGCCTGCTTTGAGGCTCCGGCGGTTTCCATTGCCCGCAGCAAGCGGGCAGTCGGCAAGGCATGCCCGACCTTGGTGCCAAGCGCTGCCATGACTGACAAGAATGCAACAAGGGATGTAACAAATTTGTTGCAAAAGTGTGGTTTGGCTATGAAGGTGGAAAGAACCACCCTAGTACCTCAACCTGATTTCATCCTGATTTCAAACACTTTCTGATAATATGTTTTTCTGCCTGGGAATTGAAGACCCTTACTGGAATTTCATCCCGAATTTTTTTACTTGGCCAATATTGCAATCCTACCTAGGCTTACACGCTGGACAATGGCCAGGTTCTTGAAGTCCCCATCTTGTTGCCAAGTTCTTGGCTGAAACTTTTGCTGGCTGAGTATCCGTATCTTCTCTTTGGGGGGGCTAGCAATGATGAAGCTGGTGACCAACTAGAAGCTTTCTGGACTTGTTACAAGTTTGTTCACCCAGAGCACGAAGCTTTCAAGAAACCGATGAATCATCTACGATCCACACTACCTCTTGCAGTTCATGGAGATGAAGGTAGATATCTCAAAAAGGGAAACTTCATGGTGTGTACAATTGAGACATTGTTGGGGAACCATGGTCCCAAAAAAGATGGTGGTGAATCTTGCACATGTCATTTGGATGGTATTTTAGCCCGTTATGGGAACATTGGCCAGGGGCGAACTGGTGATGCATCCTTCCAGGCATTACTAGAAAAGGCAAGTCACCAGCAAGTGAACGATTCAGGAAATGAGTTTTTGACAAAATTCTTGTTGTTTGGGATGTCTTCTTTGGTGTACAAGTTGGACAAGGGCATTCTGCACAAAGCCTTCAAACTAGTATCTGATGACATGAGAGCTTTACACGAACATGGGATTACAGTTCGAGGCTACACGTGGTTTGCATCAACTTTGGGTGTGAAAGGGGATATGAAATTCCACCATCAACTTGGAAATCTGTCTAGGAGCTACTACAATGCGGGTACCAAGCAAGAACATCCTATGTGCAGCCATTGCTTAGCTGGAAGTCCAAATGTATTGTTTGAAGACCTGTCCGATACAGCAAACTGGCAAAACACGGTGTTTGTGGAGAGGCCATGGCGAGAGGGTTGCATGCCTGAGTTGGCCACCATTCCCTTTGACCCAGCCCCGGAAAAAATCTTTCGCCTAGACTTGTTTCATTGTTGGAAATGCGGTCTTGGAAGAGATCTTACTGGCAGTGGGGTCATCATACTTTCCCAGCTGGGATATTGGGATTATGGTGATGGGGCGGAGCGCAACTTACCAGCACGGCTGCAACGAGCCCATTCAACATTTGTCTTATGGTGCCGGGCAAATAACAAGAGCCCAGCTTTGCATTCATTTTCCAAAAGCCTCCTGAACTACAAAAACGCGAAAAGTTTTGCATGGTTCAATGTGAAGGGCAGCGACAACACTTTAATCACCTCTTGGTTACTTTTCACTGTGAAACTTGCAGTACAATCACATGGTCATAAGCATCGAGCACTTGAAGAAGCATTGATTGAAACACTTCAATCAGCAGTGGTTGTGTTCAAGATTCTGCACACACACCCACTGTGGCTTCACCGTACTTGCGCCCAACGTGCACAGCACCATTTGACTGTCATGCTACGTGGATACAAGGTCTTGGCCAAAGGGTCACAGGATCTTTCGGTGGTTGGTTTTGGGTTGAAGCCGAAGCTGCACGCGTGCGATCATGTTCAAAGGGACTTGAGGGCTCAGATAATAGCTGGGGCCCCTCGAGTGCTTAATCCAATGTGCTGGAGTTGTGAAGCTAATGAGTCAATAGTTGGCCATGTCAGCAGGATTTCTAGACGGGTTAACTCCCGGACAGTATCAACGAGGGTGCTTGATAGGATTTGTATCAAAGTCAAGAATTTGGCAAAGAAATTCAAACAAAGGCTGAGGCATGAACGCACTAAAGGTGCCAAGGCAAAGCGGTGACGCTTTGAGAGCAGCAACAAACAGCTGCAGGGACGGAGGGGGGGAAAGGCGTGTTGGTCATAGATAATCTATTCATCTCAAAACATGAAGCTTTATTGAGGATGGAAGAAACAAACCATCAAATTCGCATTTCCTGATTAGATTTCGCCTTTTTTTTGGATTAAGCGGTTTTTTCAATGAAAAACGCTATTAGCAGAAATAAGTGCTAAGTGAAGATCCAGGTATTAGTATCAGATAGTATCATATGGTAATAAGACAAAAGAATCATGAAAATCACTAGCATTTGTTTTTCAATTATTAGTATTTATGTCTTGTAGTTTTTAACCATTGAAGTCCCATCCGCTGTTTCCTCTATCGATCATTTCAGGTTTCTTAGGACTGGTGTTTGAAAACAAAGATGAACGAGCTGGGGCATTTGTTGAAATGAAAGTTGTGGAGGATGATTTTTTACAGGGGATGTTAAGGTGAAAGAATTCTGTTTCCTAAAGTGTTACGCGTTACACTCCTTAAAGCAATTAGTGTTTAATTGTTCAATGCTTCAGTACCAAAAATATTCAAAAATGACACGGGTACAATATACCTATGATAAGAAAAAAGACGAGAAACGTTTATAGTGATTCCCTATTAACGATGTTTTAGTCGTCATCCTGGTGAGGAGCCCCAGAAATCTTGGGATCCAAATTGCATGGATCGGTCTTCCAGGTCGAAGACCCTTAACCTCGGAAACGATGACCACTGTTGACATGGACCCGGGAGAGATGGATGGACCAATGGACGGGGGGATGCAGTGACAAACCATGGTACAGTAGTGAGATGTGAGTCGCATATCAACGAATATATGTGTAAATATATTGGATTGTATATATATATACTGTATATATTTATATATATTGCATTTTTATCCGTACGCATATTCATACATATGTATGTATATACACATACATGGGATCGGGGACAAATCCGTAACCTAGGGACAGCTGTTGAGTATGAGATTTCGAAGTATTTTTCTTTGAGGATCCGCTTTGTTATTGGAAAAAACGGTGCAGATACTTGGATGAACTGTGGCATTCTTAGAGGTTGCTATGGTTTGGAAGTGTGCAAATACCAAGTGTGTTATTTGAACCCAAGATAGGATGTGTTGGCGTTTT
>OMLO01001950.1_pt1 | contig 16321 bp, 9 predicted proteins | sample 1674811 | NCBI WGS metagenome assembly OMLO01 (sample SAMN06265003, study PRJEB25207) | coral metagenome | isolation source: Coral host | place: Mexico:La Bocana,Puerto Morelos, Mexico | collected 2008-11-13 | reverse complement strand
CGTCATCGAATGCTGTTGAAGGGCCACTGAGTTAATAAGTTACAATTGTTGTGCTGCAAATATTTTATCTTTAACTTCGACCTGAAATTTGAGTCCTTAATCCACAACATCAACTTCTACTATGAAATACCAAAAGTACCTGGCGCAAACGATCTATGTAGCCGGTGACTTGCGTCGGGCGCCGGCTACTTTTGAAAACCCTGCTTAATTTCTTATTTTGCTGTTTGCAGATATCGCAAAGTTATTGGTGACATGTGTTCAGGAGGCATGGAGGATCGGTTTGGTGCAGAGATGGCTTCCTGTCCAATACATTGTATGTAGTGTTAAACAGCTAGGGTGCTTTGTTAAAAACTCCAGCAGCATGTATTAGCAAGTAATAATTATTATAATATTTAAAATAATTATTTTAATAATTATAATAATTAATATGATAATTAGAATAATTAACATAATAAATTGATTTTTGCTACATTGTATAAAGATTTGTTTTCTTTTTGCTTCATGTTGTAATTCTTTTTGAACTGCTGAGATTCTTTAAGACATCATTGCACATTTTACACGTAGACAGCTGGCAGGGTGAATAACTCAAATCAGTTGATCAGGATATTTCATTGTATTATTCAGGACTTGAAAAAAACTTGAATTTCAGCTTGCTTTTAGATCTGCTGCTTTAGGGTGATCTGTATCAGGATAAGTGATCTATGATCACTCAGAATGTGGTGCGTCAAAAAAAGCAGTGAATCTGTGCCCAGAGTGGTTCAATGGTTCTTTCGATGCACATTCATGCTCGAAGTGATCTTGGATCACTGATCCTAATTCAGATCATTTCAAAGCCATGCACTCTTAGTTTTCAGCTGTAATGTGGTCTTTTGTTGTACAGCACTCCCTCAGTTCTTGCTGTATGCGGCTCGCAGATACATTCGGAGAATCACTTTGGGAGATCACATAGAAACCACCATTCCACTTGGAAGTGGACTGCAAAACGCCATTGCATTGGATTATGATTACAAGCAAAATTGCATCTACTGGGCTGACATTTCTCTGGACACAATCAAGCGCTCGTTTCTGAATGGCTCTGGTATGTTAAACAATCAATGTGCTTTTTTTGTGTGTGGAACCCTTGTTGTTGAACAGCTCTTAATTTTTGATGATACATATTGTGCATGGATTGTACTTGTAGAAATCATTTTCTTCTCTACATGTAAGTATCGTCAACTGTTACCGGTATATGCAATGCCACACAGGGTCTACTCTGGTTGAAGGTTATTTTAAGCTTGTGTTAGCTTTTAGTGCCATGCATGTTCTTCCATGTAAATTATAAACAATAAAATGGTGTTGCATGAGCAGACCTTGTATGAATATTTCTTGTCAGTGGAAGGGAGCAACTTATTCCATTTTGCTTGATTTTGTTGTGCAAATGCAGCTGTGTATTTTAATTTGCTTGGTTGTCTGTTTTCCAAACAAACTTTCTTTGCAAGATGTTATAAATGTTATAATCCATGGGCAGTATTCTTGGTTTTTATATATATCGCCATATTTCGACAACAAGCTTAGATCTATGTAGTTTTTTATATTGCGTGAATGTATGAGAACGCCAGTGTTGGGGTTAAGAACTCTGACTGAAAACGTATCACGACTTATCATATGCAGGCATTTGGTTAAATATCAGCTAGCATTAAGAATTTGAACAAGAGCAAACTGAATGATAACTGAGCATGGTTGAACATGAATGCTGATGGTTAACTGTCTCCTAGACTTTCATAAACTATCATCAGCCATCATTTGCTATTTGACCAGGGCTTATAATGGTGGGACAGATAAGGGGAAGCTGAAAATTTGCACATCTCATATGGCTTTAAAGTGATTCTTATAAATTAATTTTGTCATTTTTTTTACTATATTAAAAATTAATTATTATAATAAATTATTCACCCTCAACAGTTTATAGCACAAAGGCTGATGGGGCCAAGCAGAGAAATGAAACATATAATTCAAATTGAACATAATCTTGTTACGAATCCTAACTGAGGATTCGATATCAGGGGCACTGTGGAACAAATCCAGGTAGTGGTCAGAGCCAGACTAGAACCTGTGACTGCTGAATTGTGAGTCTAGCATGCTGACCACTCGCCCTCGCTGCCTCCATGTTAACACTAAATCGTTGTTTTTTTTACACTGATAATAAATCTTTGGTTTTAAGCTATTTTGATAGGTATTTATCAATTTGTTTATTTGCTTATTTCTTGAGCCATTATGACACCCAAGTGTCACTCCCATGAAGTTCTCAAACATTAGTCTGAGCAACTTTGTGACAATAATATTTTAATTAGCGGTTTAATATTTTTCTTCTGAATTTCCATCAATAGGAATAATTGAAACGCTCCATGGTGGTGTACAGCAAGTGGAAGGACTGGCATTAGATTGGCTTGGTGATAATATATATTGGGTAGATGCTGGTGCCAAGAAGATTGAATTATCTAGAACAGATGGACGCTTCCGTAAAAGCCTTATCACCAGCAATCTCGACCGACCCAGGGCCATTGTTCTGGATCCCAAACGGGGCTATATGTACTGGACTGACTGGGGAAGCAATGCTCGAATAGAGAGGGCACATATGTCTGGTGTGGCGCGTCGGTCAATTGTGTCGACTAATCTACAGTGGCCAAATGGTGTGGCCATTGATTTCATTGCACAGAAGTTGTACTGGACAGATGCTGGACTGGACAAACTAGAGAGGAGCAACTTGGATGGGAGCTATAGACAGGTATGTGTAGTGGCATGTCATGGATATATGTATTTTACTCAAGAAATTATTAATGAACCGGATCACGAAATCGGAACAATTTCTCGGTAAAGACATTTTGCACCTGAGACCCAGTGGGTGGAAAGTGGTCGTACTCAGGAGCTGTGATTGTGAGGACCAAGGGCTTGAATACTCTCTTTGCAATTCTACTTCAAAAAAGAGCTCTGCTGATTTAGACCAGTGAGTTATTGAAGGCAAAATCTTAGCTGGTACCTAACTTTCAGTGATTGTGTAATTTCAGGCATTCTCTACAAAGTCAGTTTTTGTAATGACATAATCTGAATTCATGCGTTTTTGTTTTTTAGATAATAAGCAGCACAGGGCTACCTCACCCATACTCGATATCTGTGTACAGAGATTCTATCTACTGGGACGACTGGTCAACACAATCCATCCAAAAGGCAAACAAGCGAGACGGTGGAGCGCGGCAGACTATCAGGTCACATGTACGTGGGCTAATGGATCTGAAAGTTTTTCATCAAGATGCACAGACAGGTAAAAGGCCAGCCTTTTATTACAAAAGCAGTGGCCTAATTTTTGGACACTCTTCTCCAGTAGTGTTTCTAATTTTGTCTACTGATGAAACCCTAGTAGTACTTAAGAAATAGAAAAAAAGTACTGTGTTTCTATCGAGTTTTAGTATAAATCTAATGACGTTCTATCACGAATACCGTTCTCTGATTGGCCACGCTACTCGCTATCTATTTTGCTGTAGATAGTGAGTAGCGTAGCAGTATGCGCTTGTTATCAAAATGACGGTCGATTCATTGCATTTTCGAAGTATCTGTGAAGATTTAGATTACGTTTTGAATAACTACCAGATTTATACTAAAACAACTAAACTATTCTCTCTCGATTTCTTTGCGTGATAGTTGTCACTGATAGAAATCTCGAGGTCCATAATCTAATTGTTTAGTAGAAACATAAGTGGACGTTTGGGCAAACCAGAAATGTTGTGGGTACGCAAACAGATAGGAAAGTATTTCCGTGACTTTTTCGAGTTCTCCTAAACTTCCATGAGTGTTTTGAACTATAACTCGATAGTAACACGAATGCAACATGTTTTCTATTTCTTTTAGAATATTCCGCAACGAAAAAAAAAAGAAAACAACTTGTTTCCTTTGATCATCAAAATGTAAATTCAGTCTTTGCTCACACCATCAGTACGTCAACTTCTTAATTGTGCAAGCTCTGTGTTTCTATCGAGTTTTAGTATAAATCTACTAGCGTTCTATATAGAATGCCGCTCTTTTCTGTCGTCTTTTCTGTCGTAGGCTGTTTCTGTGAAGAGGATTCAGATAAAGTTTTAGGAGAGTTGATTTATATTAAAACAATTAGATTATTCACTCTCGATTTCTATTCGTGATAATTGACTCTTGCTGCGTCCTCGTCAACTATCGCGCGATAGAAATCTCGAGCTCATAATCTAATTGCGCGCATGTTCTCTTTGGGCTTTCTAAGCTACTTTCAAGCAGTGTTGTTTACAGTAATGTCACTGACAGTATTTTTATGACACTCTTAGATGAAGAAAAAAGTTAACACTTGGGTTTATTACCAGGTAACAATTCTTGCTCTCGACTGAAATTATGCGGCCACATCTGCCTAGCTACACCAAATAGTTACTCCTGTGCTTGTCCTGATAACATGCGAACTGTGACATCCTTGTCTGGAATTGTGACGTGCGAGTGTCAACCTGGAGAATACATGGATTCTAATGGAGAGTGCAAGACTCGAAGTAAGTAATACTTAAATTAAATTTATTGTGTGGCAACCTGATCAACTCTGTGTGTTACAATTTTGTGATTTACAGTGTATTAACCTCTAAGGTAGACCACTAAGAATAAGTGTTAGCCAATTTCATGTGCAAAACAGTGAACAGAAATCAATGTTTTTTTTTTGTCAAGTAGAAGTCTATTTATGGCTCAACCTCGGTGTAAAAACCTGTAAAACTCACCAGTGACGAAAAACAAAGAACGAGCAAGACAACAAAGAGCTCCGAAACAATATAGAGCACACAAACAATTACCCCTAAACAAAGAAAAAATTCACAGGTTTTTACACCGAAGTAACCCCTATTTATGCATAATATATATGTCTGGTGGGCAATTTAAGGTCACCTTTCATGAAAGCGACCTGAAAAATGAAAACAGATGTTCGTGAGTCATCTTCTCACGTCCATTTCCTAACAATTTCACAAGGAATAGTTCACAAAAAAGCCGTTATATTCAGATGTTAGCATTTTACAGATGTCCGCTCAGTAACCTGGCCTTGAAATGGCAATAAGACTGGAGGTGACCTTGTTTTGATACAGATCTCACTGCTTTTGTTTTGTAAATAAAGTTGTTCTTATACTAACTGCAGCGTAGTTCGCATCTAAATGAGAAAAGCAGAGAGGTCTGTATCAAAGCAATGCCACCTCAGCCTCGCTTGCATTCATATAGGCCAGGTAACTATGCACACAACTGTGAAGTTGCCTGTTTACAGACAGTCATCAGCTGTTGCGATCAGGATTACCTTGATAATAATTATCTACCAATACCTATCCATGCCAAAAGGCACGTAAGGCTTTGACATTCTCTTTCCACGCACTTGAATTTGCTGCTAGGCTCCTGACAGTCACCCATCGCTTCCTCTCAGCCGGATAATACCAGTAATTACCCTCAGCTACAAAATAGAGTAACCACCTACAGCCTGAGATGAACTGTTGCTTTAGATCGTGTCCATCTATAATAACTACTTTTCCACACTTTTGTGCTTTGTCAATATATCAAAAGTGCGAACCAATTCTGGTAAACATACAGCTACTGTTCTCTGGGATAATATCCCCATTAACCTCAAGGAACTCAAGGTCTTCAAATTCTCAAAACAATTGAAACATTATTTACTGTCCGAACAACATTGTGAAAACTTGTAACATTCTTCTAGCAGTCAAAATTTCATACTAAACTATGCACACATCTCTACTCTCAACTGGTTTCTGTAATCTCTCTTAAATCTTTATTGTAACTCTAAAATAACTGGAGACTGACTTGAAAACTTACGGGTTATTTCAGTCTCCAGACTCGAATTGTACTTTACTGACTTATTTCTCTTAGAATGCATATTAATATTTAAGTACAAGAGTGAATAAAGTTATTATTATTATTGTCAGATGGAACATGTGACAAAAACGAGTTCCGATGCACCAACAGCCGATGCATCCCATCTCACTGGAAGTGTGATCATGACAACGACTGTGGCGACAATTCTGATGAGCAAGGATGTCGTAAGTGTCAAAGAGATTAGTAACAGGCCTTCTAGTTACTTTCCCAATGAGCCACTTTACCAACATAATCAGTAAACGTATACGGCCTTGGTTTACACTACGTTGGAGAAATGTCTAAAGGCAGCTTTACTGATTACTATGGTTAGCCTTACCATCCACACGAATCCGTCGAAAGTGGAGCTTTTTCGAAAATGCTATTCAAATTGGAGGGATTTGAAAACTTACGCTGGCCTTGTGTTTTAATGTGTACAGAAAATCTATTGAAAATGGAGCGTTTAAAAATCATGATAACTTCAGAATAATCATGTGATTTCCTTGACCGAGTTTTCCTCAAACACTAATGCAAAATCACCGGTCATAGTTGCGTTTTCAAATTTCACCAGTATCGTGTGGTTTGGACGTCATAGGATGTTGAAGCCGGCATTTTGTATGGTATTTAGAGCTGTTAAAAAAAATCATTTGAAATTAAATCAACCTCAAGTTAGTTATAATTGTTTAGTTTCATTGTAAAGGTACTAGGAAAGGACTTGATGAATTCAGACCTTGCGGGCCATTTTGGTTAACATCTTGTTAATGTTTGTCCCAGCTTACAGCACGTGCTCTCCAACGCAGTTCAGATGTGACAATGGTCGATGTATATCTGCATCATGGAAATGTGACCATGATGATGACTGTCAAGACAATTCTGATGAGAAAAACTGCAGTAAGAATTTAATTCTGATTTTAATTCAGTGGAACTCTTGCACTGCCTTAGAACCACTTGTTAATGTAATTACGGTCATTATTACAGCCATCGTATTGTGCTGCAGCACCAAACAGTCCTATTGCTCATTCCTATTTGTTGCTCATTCCTATTTGTTCCTTACCCCATATTAACTATGATATGGCCACATGAGTAATGATGCCAGATTTCTGTGTCCCGTCAGTGGATCAGCGGTTTCTATACTGTCAATGTTAATAGTGTCACGCAATCACATCTAAGCTATTTTAAAGCAATACAGAAAAATGTGGTTCTTTTTCAACCAATATCATTGCACAGGTTCTCTCTGGCTGTATTGTCATCACAAGACGACAGTATGGTTATGAATAAGACGTAACCGATTTGAAATCAATTCAGTAACGTTATATTTTCACTGCACTTTTTTCAGGTTATGCTACTTGTAGGTCCGATCAATTCACTTGTGATAACAGACGCTGTATTCCAAAACGTTGGAGGTGCGATTTTGACGATGACTGTCGTGATGGCTCCGACGAGCGAGATTGCACCCCAGGTGGGAACGAAACTCTGGTGACAAAAATACTTTTGGAATTTCTTTTTTCGTCTGGTGTTATGTAGTTTCTTTGTGCAAATGACTATGTCATTGTGAGTAACAGATATTTGAGCTACGGGGAAAGAGAAAAACATCAGGCCTGAACGGGATTCGAACCCATGGCCTCTGCGATACCAGTGCTGTGCTCTACCAACTGGGCTATCAAGCCATCTGGTAGGTGGTCACATTGTGAGTTCCTAATATACCCGTAAATGGCGAAGAATGCAAATGAATATATGAATATCGTATATTTGAGCTGCGGAGAAAGATATGAAGACGGATTATCGCAGTTACGTATACAAAGCATTTTGAGGAACAAGTCGTAGGGACGTTTGGCATTTGGCATCTATTTTTAGTTTCTCGAAAAGAATATGCATAAAATTTGATTGTGCTCTGAAACCTTTTTTCTAACATAGGATTATTAGGCACCCTACTCTTGTTTCCTTTTCACGGGAAAGTCAAGCTTTCAGTGTAAATTCCTGAGTCGGTTTTAAGGTCGGCACACACGAGGAGACTAGTCGCTGTGACTAGTCCCTGCAACAAGTCGCGGGGACAATTAAATTTGGTTCCTGTGACGTGTTCCTCAAAACCCTTCATGTGAACTGTTTGTGGGACCGGTCCCAGTGATTAGTTCCTTTGTGTAAACTCTTCAGAAGCTAGTTACAGGGACTAGGCCACTCGTGTGTGCCGACCTTTATGACTACAAATGTACTGCATTCAACTATTCTTAAAGACTAGTATTCAAAAACGTCTTAAATCGTGCAGTAGATGTTTTTTGTAGTATCTTTGCCATTTTCCTGATGTCCCAAATTTCTAAGTAATCTGATAATGAAACTCATTCTAAGTTGTTTGTTTATTCTTGTTTTAGCACCAACAACAACACCCCCTCCAGCTAACTGTTCATCCTCCCAGTTTGCTTGCCATAATGATCGCTGCATTCCAAGTTCCTGGTATTGTGATGGAGACCAAGACTGTGGTGATGGATCTGACGAACCACTAAATTGCTCCTGTATGTTGTTGTGTGTTAATTAAAGGGGCTTTGTCACATTCTACTCTCTTAGTTTTGTGTAATTTTTTTCATTTATTCTGGTGTTGACAAAAAATAAATAAGACATCAAAAGTAAACATTATGCTATGATGGAACCCAGACGAGATTGAAAATTGATCGTGAATTCAGTAGAATGTGATTTCTGTCTTGCCCAGTAAAGTTTCGCAAGCTTCTGGCTTTTACTTGTAGTAGATTACACAGTTGACGTGAAAAAAATGGAGAACAAAAGGACAACAAGATCAAGCAATAGGTTTAAGAGGCTGTGTTCTATTGTAATGTGTCCTGTGTCTTCTACACCAAGAAGGAGCCAAGGTTCTCACCTCATTTGTCGGTGTTATTTTTTGATGATTTAGACTTTCCAACTATTTGATTTTTTTTTGTCTTCTGAAATAACCAGTAGTTTTTAAGAGAATTGATTGGATTGCACTTCTTATCTACAATGTACTATTTCCAGTGACAAGAACGTGCTCCCCAGCACAGTTCCCTTGTAAAGATGGACGCTGTATACCCGGCTCCTGGCGTTGTGATGGTGACAATGACTGTGGGGACTATTCCGATGAACAGCACTGCGTTTGTAAGTTTAAGAGCTGCATGCAAGTCACATTCTGTCATTTCCAACCCATCATGCTTTTATTGTTGATTGATGCCTCCTCTTGCAATAACATAGATTCAATAAGATTCTTAGGCCCGAATTCTCAGACTAAAACTTAACCCATGCGGTAGGTAGCGAACGAAGACGAACAATAACCAAAGAGACCTTTCTGTTTAAATTGAGGGGACGTGTACAAAGTGTGTTGTTTTCACCACTTGACGAATTTACATGTATATTTAGCAAATGAAAACTCGACGGGCATTTGAGAACACCAGAGAAATGTGTTAAACACGAGCCGCAGGCGACGGTCTTCTACATCTCTCGAGTGTTCTCAGATGTCCGTAGTGTTTCATTACAGTGTAATACACTTCACTTGTTTTATGATATAGAGTTCATGTAGCGTACAAAACAATAAAACACACTTTTTTATGTTTTATACTCTGATAAAAGGTTCGTTTTGACCCCTCAAAGCGAAGTTTTAACATAATCGTGTGAACGAACTCAAGGGGATCAATACAAAAAAGCCTTCTGTGGGAGGGTCACACGTCTGTGTACATGTAACAACCTGATACAGACAGCAACCAGACGAATTCAGTCCCAAAAGACGGTGTATTCTTGTTAACTTCCTCCAAACATGAAATGTATTGTCCAATTGAGGTGGGCGTAAAGCTAGTAATGACGTGAATCAGTTTGGTTGAGACTAAAACGAAATTATCAAATACAAAACATAACCTTGATCATTGCACTTTTCCAGATACAACTGCAGCTACTCCTTCCACCCAACCATGGACCCGCCCAACCTCCTGCAGATCGTGGGAATTTAAATGCAACAACAGCTACTGTATCTACCAATGGGACGTGTGCGATGGAGTCAATGACTGTGGGGACAACTCAGATGAATGGTTTTGTGGTATGTATTGACTGTGCTGTTGTAAGAGCATGCTGGACCTTCTCTTTGATGCAGTGACAGTAAGCCACTTGGAAGTATTTATAGCTCAGTTGTGGTGTGAATGGGAAAATGTTTTTGGCACAGGGGTTATGCTACGATCTGAAAATTGGGAAGGAAAAATTAAATGCAGGTGTTTAGGCATGCTTTTGCTAAGAGAATTTTCAACATTTAAGCATGTAAGGTGTATTTTCTGCAGTTCTGAGAGCAAAAAAAGAATAATACTAAGCAAATAATAATACTAAGCAAATGCTCATGGAACTGGAAAAAGAGCTCAATTAATATACCTAGGACCAAGACTTAGTGTCCACTTTCCTGAGGTGTGTTTAGTATTGCAGGCTCAACTGTACATTTTATGCTGATACGCTTACAGTTCAACTTAAACTGATCCCACAATATGGTGATGTCAGCCCACAGGCTACTTGCATACAAGGAACAACTGGCCAGCATTGTGCTTTGGTCGTTCTTGCCTAAATCGCAGTGTACCTTAGTCACATTTTAAATGTTCACTCCTTTAAAATTGCTAAAACATTTTACAGCTACTACACCCAGCACAAGGAATGCTACCACGCCAACCTCTAGGCCATGCCACTTCTGGGAGTTCAGCTGCGCTAATGGGCGGTGCATCAACAATGGGTACAGGTGCAATGGGCGGGACGACTGTAGAGACAATAGTGATGAGAGAGGATGTGGTGAGTTTGAAGACCGTGTCAGTCTTCCTTTTTTTAAGCGGTTTCTCTGACTTTAATAAGTCAAAGTCATCCTTTACATTTGCACAAAAGCTACAGTCATCTAATTTGAAGTTCTGTAAAACGTAATATGAGTTACCTTAGAACTGAAGTAATTTAATTTCAACTTAACGTAGGAATAAGGTCCCCACAATTTAGTAAAAAAAAAAATGTCAGATTTTAATTCCTTCTGTCCTCTAAACGTCATCGTTGCTTTGTTTAAATACTTTGCTGTTTTGTTCGTAATTAAAAGGAACAAATGGTTATGAGACTCGACAAAGTTCTTTGTTGTAAGTTTTTGTTCGATTTTTTGGTCTTGGCCGTGCACAAAACACATTTGTTGTTTACTACTGACTGACGAACTAACCAATAGAAACGTTTTGGTTACGTCTTAGAGTGCATGAGCTCGAAACAGAAGATTATGCACGGTAGTGCAACTTCCAACATAAATCTTGGCATCTTTGTTTGCTCCTTTGATGTTTGCCGGGCTTCATAACCATTCCATTCTATTAACTCTGCTTTGTTTCAGCTGTTGTATAATGACTGTAATGTTCAACGCTTAGTACACGTAGTTATATTGTTATAACCCTATATGGTGGTTCTCTTCTGTCCATACTGTCGTACTTCATGGCACATTAATAATGCTGACGTCTTCTTCACCAGACACTATACAGCTTCTACACGTGACACTCAAGAAACATCTTCATTATACACTCACTTTTGTTACTTCTACGTTTACACCACTACATAGCATTTCTGTGCACTGCACATGTACAACACATCTTCACTATACTCTGCTTGTACCGTCCATATTATGTGTGTTCACTCTTTTACGCTTGTTGCGTGTTCTTCTTTTCTGGAGAACAGAAGTACTCTCGACACTACAAACCGAAAAAAACTAAACTGCAAGCCAAACGTATGCTTTTCCATCCTTAGATTTGTGCCCCTATTGATCGATTTTAAAATGTTTTTGTTAAAGAAGCATTAATTTGTTTTTTTTTCTTCACTTGTTAGCCTATACCACAACTAAGCCACCTACACCAGTTCCAACCTGCCCACCGAATTGGATAAATTGCAATAATACCTCCATATGCATCAAAACAGAATGGTTGTGTGATGGAGTGGTTAACTGCCCAGGATACTGGGATGAATTGCCAAAGAATTGCCCAAGTATGTTATTGGTGAAATGCTTGGGAATCTCGCTTAAGCTGTTGGTTTGGGAACATCTTCATATTCGAATTGTCAGTAAATTCCGGGAGCTATCCAGTGATGGACCTACTGTGATTGTTACCAGTGCATATAATGTGGAGGGTATCCTCTTACGAGAGGGTGTGGGTCTATCTGCTTTTAGTAGAATTCTCATAAAAATCGAGAGCGAATAGTCTCATTTTTAGAAGACTTCCGTTTTTACTTGTATTTCAGTTAAAACTTTGCGCTGTAGGGAAATCCAGCGGACTGAATTGTCGATTGCAATTTCCTGTTATGTATGCACTCTTATCAGAATTTTCTTAAAATTTCCAGAAATCAGTCTCTATACTCCTACCAAATATATTCTTGTAGGGAAAAAAAGAGTGTAATGGTGGTCTAATGAGGTATGGGAGGAGTAGGGTAGTACATTGTACATTGTACATTGTACTACTGAAATGATTAATTTCTGAGCATTTCCTTGGTTGTTTTATTTCAAGAAACCACGAGAAGACCCATTACTTGTTCAAGCAGTCAATACCAGTGTGCGTATGGAGGATGTATTCCACTCGTGTACTTTTGCGATGGAAACAAGCAGTGTATCGATGGTTCAGATGAGCCTATTGGCTGTAGAAGTAAGCATATAAAAAAAACAACAATAACTACAAACTGAAATACCAGCAGGCCTAGTATTGCTTTGCCTAAGATTAAAATTCTTTTTAATAACTTAATATCTCATGGTTAATATTAAGATGGTTTCCGCTGAACATTCGAGCGATAAAGGCGATATTAAAGTTACCGAGAAAACACTCATAGTATGGTAATACTTTGAATACAATTAAGAGGGATGTATGGTGAATTGTAGCTTTTAATGGACAAAAACTTTACCGTCCTTTTTGCGTTTTCTTAAAGCTAAAGGTATATAAATAATAACTACCTAAAATTGCCTGAAATAACAGCATAAAGATCGTACTGAAGTTTGCGATACGATGAAAAGAATCTTGGTAACAGACACAAACCCATTTTAAGGCAAAGAGGAGGATCTGAACCAGTAGCCTAACCACTAAGTCATGATCGTTAAGAGAGATTTTTCTCAAAGTTCGAGAAATAATTGCAAACATTGTTTTCTTAACGTCTGCTCACAGCGCGGTAACATCTTGAATACTATTTGAAACATATTTTCACTTTAATTCATATCTCTAAGTGATCCCACAATTAATTTATCAAGCATTCTCATGAGGTATAATGCCTAAACTCGTAAAAATGCTTGTTGTGTTATTTTTTTTTTTTTGGAACTGACAAGAAACGCAGGGTTTTCGTTTGGGGCCGGAATTTAAATATGGGTAACTTCCAATTTATTTTTTTCACTCGGGGTAAGTGAAAATTACAACCAACTGGTCAGCATCCCATCGGTTTCTATTCAATTGACTCTTTAAATTGTTGGTTTCCAGTAGTACAACATTGCCGAACACTTTGACGCTTGATTTGTTTTTATTATTAGTTTTAATGGTTTTGTTATTCTTCAGTTGTAACTCCAAGCACCTGCCCAGGCTTTCTGTGCGATTCCAACCTTTGCTTGGCTACATCACAAAGATGTGACGACATCCAAGACTGCAAAGATGGCAGTGATGAGAGAAACTGCAGTAAGTGTGCTATATCACTTGCAGCTTGTTCTTTCATTCAACAACTCCAGTTGATAAATGAGAACCACTGACAAACCGGGGCACTAGAGCTTATCGTATATAAAGAAAACGCCACAAATGAGGCATGGCGTCTTCTTGCGGGGCATGGGTAACTGCTGAAACCGCTCTCCTGAATGCTGCGAGGATACCCACTGACTTTGTTGTTAACTTAGCGGCATTTAACTGCATTTACTACTATTATCAGTCGAGCAAGGCGCGGCGAAAGTTTGGTCTCCAGGTTTTAACGTGAAAATCGTATTGTTGTCACGACCCACTGGGTCCGCTTTCCAGTGGCCTTTGACGTCATTGTCAGCAAAGCGCGCAAAATTGTAAGCGGCGCAAGGCTTTTGGAAACGAGTTGAGTTGCTCAGGATAACACGATAACGTTAAGGCTAAGACTTCGTCACCAAACTTCCGTCATGCGTTATTCAACTGATCGTAGTAACCCCTGTCTAAAACATGTTTAAGAAGTAATTAATATAAATATTAATGATAGATACTGATGTTGAATCCTTGATATCCTTAATCCTTGTAAAATACTCTTTTCTGTTTCGTTGTTGTGTTTAATAATTATTTTTTGTTGACAGACATAAGTTTACAATTGAAAAATGTTCAAGCAACACCTCTTTCAAGTGGAACTGAAGTCAACGTTCGTTGGGATCCAATGTCATTTCAACCTCAAGGCATAATCTTCGTTGCGTACAGGGTCTCGTACCGGTAAGTTGAGAAGTCAACAGTTTCATTGTGGTTTTAAATCTGATGTGCTAGACGCACAGTTGAATGATGGCAGGATGTCCATTCTGTCACGTTGCTCTCCCCACTTCCCGCCCCTCCACTTTTCGTCCCAGCAGTTTGCCAAGTCACTGTGGCTTAGTCAAGTACAGGTGCAAGCTTGCCACAGCTCAGGAAAAAGTCAGGGACATTTCGAAGAAAAGTCGGGGAAATTGAATTGATTTAATACCACTGACCTTGAAAAGTTTGGGTTCCGACACTATGATCAATGTTTATTGGAAACAACCAATCAAATTATTTATCAATGACCATTCCGTATTTTCTCGATTAAACACCCCCCCCCCCCTCCCCCCTTCCCGGTGGTTATTTCAAACTTGGCTTCAAGGGTCCGGTATTTGCACTTTGACATCTTGGCTTGTCTGACAAAATATTAAGTATTGACTGTTAAAATATCTTATTGTATGTTTTTACTTTTATAGCGCTGTCACCCTGCACTCTGTTTCATTTACTAAGGAATGGCAACAGGAAGACTCGCACTACAACTATAAAATCATTTCCTTTCTTCAATCGTGCTCTGAATACGAATTCAAGGTCCAAGTCATTTTACAGGGACGATCACCAGGGCCGTTCTCGGCTACCGTGAAAGCAAAAACTCAAACAGCCCGTAAGTAGCAAGCATAGGTAAACAAATCGACTAGGTCCCACTTGAGAGGGCACTGTCGGCAAGTACTGCCATTGTTCTGCTGTTGAGAGCTATCTTACTATGGAAGATGAAGCAGCACAGTACTGATATGTTTTACAGAAAATTAGAGGAACTCAGTCACGGAATATTTAGTTATTTTGGCCTCGTAGAAAATTAGCTTAAACTTGAAGGAAACCTGTAAATAATAGACATCAGAGGGACAATAATAAGCCATAAAGGACCAAGTATGCGTAAGGATGGAGAAGATTAACTCGGAAGATTACAATCGGAAAAACTTGAGGAATTTACTAGACCTTCAAAGATACGCAAACTGTGAAGTACCTCCTTTATAATGTCAAATCAAATTGATAGTGTTTAAGGTCATTCCACAGTATTGCACTGCGCATCCCCACTGCGCATAATTTCGCACGTGATTATCGCGCGCGCATCAGAAAATGGCGGCTTTTTCTTTACGGCTGGACCTCGCCATAGAGGTAAATCGTCATTTCTTCGAAAGCGAGTGTGGTGACCTATATAAATTTCTCTCTAGAACAAGAAGCAATCGTGTAGGACAAGAAACAATCGTGGGAAACGTGAATTAAGCAAGCAATCGTGACTACAATCAGGGTGATATTATAAGGATTTATTGGGAACAAACAAGGTGCTGTTGCTCCTAAACGAACATGGAGACCCTTCATTTTTATTTCAAAATTTAAGTTCCTATAATATAAACAATCAGTAGGCAAACTTTGACAAAAATCTCAGTGCAGATTCTGTTTCAATGGAATGACCTTAAACGGTGTTTTTGCAGTGCTATCTCTCTTTATTTGTAGCAACCACCGCTCCGCAAAAAGTTCAAGCTCTGTTGACACCTGGCAATAAGTTACGAATAACTTGGAAGCCTCCAACAACATACTGCAACTTGATCACCAATTATAAAGTAAGCAAGCAAGAGTGGTTTTCGAGTGTCGGAAAGTAATTGGTTTTGCATCATCAAGCCACACGATTAGATTAAAAAAACTTGCGCCACTTATTTTCATCCACTTGCACACGTTTTCCCGCGCTTAGCGTCGGCTGCGTGTAAACGCTTTGAGTGATTGGCTAGAGTGATCGCTTTGGTTTTGGTTGTACGACACTCAATTGAAAACCGCTCTACGACGGTCGTCTGATTATTAGAGAGATTTAGGATTTTTACATGTATTTGAGAAAGTAAGTGAAGTCAAGTGGGTGTTAAACGTCAGCTTTTTGCCCCCGCAGGGTTTTGGCCCAGTGCCAAAACCCGAGGAGGCACCCTAGGAGTCCCCGCGTGTATACATACAAGAACAAAGAATATTTGTTGAAAAAGTAA
>OMLO01001949.1_pt1 | contig 16327 bp, 12 predicted proteins | sample 1674811 | NCBI WGS metagenome assembly OMLO01 (sample SAMN06265003, study PRJEB25207) | coral metagenome | isolation source: Coral host | place: Mexico:La Bocana,Puerto Morelos, Mexico | collected 2008-11-13 | reverse complement strand
GGGGATCAGGTAATTTCTACGATGTAGCAACAAAAATACTCCGCTCCCCCCCAGGCGATAAATAATGACCGGTCCCTAACCTCGTTCCCAAGTTATTTCTTAAGGGAACTTAGCGCTGGGAATTTCTCTCTGGGAACTTATTCCAGGCATAATTAAGACTATACTCACCTTATAACCCGAGTACGGCAGAACCAGCGTAACTGGTAACGATTGTATTTTTGTGACGTCATCGAACGGAATGACCTCATCATATCCGATAAGAGTTTAGAAAGTCAGGCCCCTTTTCTCTGTGTTCCTCGTTTATTGTACATGGCTGATACATGCACCTTTAAACAATGTCCGTATACACAAACAAAATTCACAAGGACAAGAGCATCTTCAGTTCATTATAAAGAAAATATACCTCTGTTACTGCGCGAAAATGAGGCCTCCAGTAGAGCTTTCTCATCAGTGAAATGACCACTACGTATGAGAGTTATTCTTGTCTGTAACCTCAACAAATGACATGTTACTGTCCGCTTCTACCGTTTTCTGCGGCGTTTTCTTTGTGCACAACATACATAAAGTGTTGAAAACCAGATCGTACATTAAGTTCTCGCCAAGAAAATCGTACCTTGAAGCTCTTAGAGATAGAGAAGCCTGCTTGTGGTAATTCGTCCTGGACCTTTTCTAATGCCTTTAGGCGCAATTCAGGAGGTTCGTCTGAAAATTGAACCAGTTTGCCTTGTGGTTTTAACACACGTAAGCATTCCCCTACGACTTCTGAAAAGGCACTTTCCCCACGAGGTCCCTTTAAAACTGCATCGGAAGTACCTTTGTCGATAGCCAATGAAAACCTTCCCTCTCCAAACGGTAAATTCTTAGCGTCGGCCTCGTGACACGCCAATCCCGTCCAGTCCCAAGAGTCAAGGTTAGTTTCCAGTCTCCCCTCCACATCGAGTGTCTTTTTGGCAAGAAACCCTCGCCCATGAATTATTTTCCCTAGTGCTTTTATCGCTTCAGGTGAAAAGTCGATACACTCGATGCGGCATTTCTGGTTTAAGTGTTCGAAGAGTTTCAAGCTGAAATCTGAGGTACCGCAACCAATATCTAAGATCCTTGTAAGCTCCTGGTCACTTACAGGGGGTAGGTAAGGCTGGAGGTCCCCAGAAACGTCTTCAAATCGTACAAACCAATCGAAGACCTTATCACCTTGACGGCGCGCATAAAAGTTGTTCCAGAACGATTGATCAGACATGTCTCCAAATTGGCGCCTTAAAAGGAAACCTGCAACCAAACAAATAATATTACTTAGTTCAGATGGTGTTTACTCATCAATCAATCAATCAACACTTTACGACTATGCAAAAGAAACTGAATAAATAATAAACTAAAATTACATTACCACAAGATAATACAGTCAACCATAGTATAAAATGTCTAATCATATATTTAAATGTATACTATTACCACTAAAAATTCAGCTATGTACACGCTGTAGTTAAAAATTAAATTCAGGTAAAAATTAAATTGCTTTGTCTCTTAACCCTATTTATTAATTGATTATGAATGATTAGGGTTAGAAGACAAAGGAAATTGAGAATCAAACTAGGTTAAAATTATTTTTACCTGAATTTAATTTTTAACGACAACATACGCAATAGAAATCTCAATAAAATAAATTTATGTCAGTGCCTCTCACATTGTAGGGCATTTCCCTGAGACCGGAAATGTCCTTACTAAACGAAGACCGTTATTATGAAGGCATTTATATAACGGGATAAGAGATTGCTGTTTTCTCCTATGCTCTAGCGTTTCCATATAATAACAATATGTAACCATTCCTCATATAAAATAGGCTTGCAATAGCCTAGCAGGATCCTTACAATAAGATGGATTTTAAATGACTTAGTACTTCTCAATTTACTGTTCACTGAAGTTAACAGGAACTGATTAATTTTTTTACATCTATCACAGGTTTTTATTTTTTTTTGTTCATTTCAAATACTGAGTATGCTGAGTATGCTTCTTGTTGTTGTTACTCAAGTCACTGGACAAACACAAGACAAAAGTATTACAGGACAATACTCCCATAGGGGCTACAAAGGTAAACTTTTGACAGGGAGGTGCAAAGCACTGTTTGGATTTGAAATTTGCAATCTGACATTAAATGGGGGTTAAAAAATATTTTGTGGTCTCTATTTTGGGGGTATAAGATTTTGAGAGGACTTTGGTTGAGGGTAGCCTGAAATGACAGTCCTCAGGTTAATCCCCAAGTAAGAGACACCTGCAAGCAGCCATGATATAAGTTTTAAGCATGTAGAATTTCTTGCAAATGTGTTTAGGTAGTCTCCAGAGATAATCATATATCAAAGTTCAAGCAGTTAAGTATTTACAGTACAAGTAATATTTGAAATTCTCTCAAAATTGCATGAACCTTTTTGTGAGTGCAATTTGAAAGAAATTTCAAATGTTGTGAGTAGTATAAATCCTTAATTGCTGGAGCTTTCATATGAATACTTATTTATCACATGACTGAAAACTTTAGAAATGCACATACTACAGGTATTCGTTAGTAGTGGATCTTCCCCATCCCCTGTAAAATTGGCAAAATTGGCAAATTAAAATTAGGGCCTAGTTATCTTCTAGAAACGTCTAAATCACAAGTATTGATTATTTCTTAAATTATTTCTTAAATGAAATAATCAAAGAAAAATTAAGTAATCAAAGAAAGGGAACTCCTTAAACCAAAATGCTCAAGCTGACAAAGATTAAAAGATATAAAAATAAGTGCAAGTAACGGGCTAACAGTACTCTTGGTGTTACCCGTCACGCCATTATGTCACGCCACATACATCAAAGACTACCCGATACGAATCTTACCTTTCTGCAAGGCCAGAGAATTGAAGCTTGCCTCGATCGAAAGATGAATGAACTTTCGTCCAACTGCAAACAAGCTCATCCTTTACATCTGAAAGAAGCACTCGGTTTGAGTTGTTTTAATGATATCTGTTTCAACGCGCACTGGTCGCGGCCTTGATGTCGTAGTGCTATATCGGGTGCTGTATGACCCTATATTAATTAAAGACAGTAAAAATTTGTCATTACCCCTTTCATATGGAATGGAGTTTGGGCTTTTTCTCAACAAAAAATTCGTGAATATGAAGCGAGTTTTTCGTGAATTCATTCATACAGAAAAATCCACGTCGACATCAGCGATTTCATACTTTTGAAGAAGTCTTGGGTATGCGATCATTATCAGCAGTCAAACCTAATTTGTGTGTGCGCAGCGCATTGTAAACTATCATGGCGGATGGGACTAACAAGTAGCAGACTCGCACTATTTATCCGAAATATGGCGTGGAGATCACACGGAGAGAGCAATAGTGATCTTATAGACCAGCTAAAAAGTACGAAGTGTTGTGATTTGTTTTGCTTGGTATCATTTTTAACCTGGCTTCTTGTCCTGTTTTTAGTTCATGAAGTCTTAAAGAGCAAGCGTGTGGAAGATGTACTGCGACGTGTTGATAGAAAGCACTACTGTCGAACTCGAGCATTTGAGGATTCCCCGCAGCCGATAGGTTTGTGTCATGCACATAATATGTTTATGTTGTATTAAATGTCCGTGAACAAATATCAGCGAACTACAAGACTAGCCCGTGCCACTGTTGCTAGACTGAAAAAAATTGCAGCTGTTTTAGTTGCCAGGGGGGTCACTTTGCAGTGTCACTAAATTGATCAATCCAAACTTTCGAGGGTTCACAATTATTGTCCACATTCTTACTTATTTTATTTATGTTGCTACATTTTAGGGAGGGTGGGGTTACATACGAAGTCTTTCTTTGTGGGGCATTGTGATTTCAATTTGCAAGAAATATAATTAATAATTTTATTACATAAGTAAGCTAGTTCAGAGAGCAACAAAAATTGCTGTATTGCTGGAACATTGTTTTCCAAGTACTGACTGAGTACTGTCATGAATGATCCAGTATCATTTCTTGTAGTTTTATGACTTATTGCTATTTTTCCACAATAATTATAGCAACTGCATATGGAAAAGACTCTCTTTCATTCTTGTGTTTTTCTTTCAAAATGTTATATGTAAGAAAGCACTGAGTCAGATTGATCAATCAGAATTGCATTCTTAAGTTGAGGGTGTCATTACAGTCCATGGTAGCGGGATATCTGGTCAACATTTTCATTCATGTACACTGTAGATAACAAAACTTGTTCAGGAACATAAGCGGAGAATATCGGCCCATGATCTTTTCTGTGCAGACCTCACTGAACTTGGCAAGTACTGTCAAAAGCTTAGGGGCATATTCTCTACACTGTGAAATGAGTAGACATGTTTTGCTTTTCTCTTCAAGGATTTCAAGCAACAATCAGTGCACCACATATGGTAGGGAGAAATTAATAAGTGATCAAGATGTACTGTACAAGAATATACAAGTCATGAATTCTTACTAAACATTTTAAGTAAAATTATTTGAGAAGAAATCATTTTAACTACATTTTTTATTAGTTAAGTCTTGTATTGCATTATTTTAATAGTGTTCATTGATCTTAAATTAGGTCAAACTCCAATGTTAAAATTCTATTACTGCCAAGAACCAATGTTTTAGTAGTGAGAATACCAACCAGAAAACTTGTCTTCTAAATCTTACAGACTCCCCATATATTGGTTGCTAACAGTACAGTAAAGTATTCAATAATAAACACAACATTCTCTGTGTACAGTCATTGTTGTCTTCTATAACTTGGACATCAGTTTTTCTCTTGAACATATTCTAGCCTGTATCTGTTGTCGGCATGTTGTTCAGTGGGGAAGAAAGTATTTGCTAATGCCGCACAACTGGTGAACCATAAAGTTATCCATTTTAACAATGATGCTTGTTTCTCTTTCAGCATGTATATGCCTTACAGCAGCTTGAGAATCATCTCAAAGAAGGAGCCTGTGCTTTGGATGTTGGCTCTGGGAGTGGATACCTTACTGCTGCTATGGCGTACATGGTAACAAGCCTTTCAATAAGACCTGGCACTCACTGGTACTCTAGCGGGTATTCATTTGTGAATTGTCATCTATACTGTTCTGGAGGGTAAAAAAGTTAAGGTGGCTCTGAACCCTCTAGACTGATTTCTTTTTTAATTAACTATGAAAAAGGCTTGATCTGATTATGCTTGTATGTATAGGTATCACAATTCAGTAGTAAAAAATTGGGGGTCACCAAGCTTGTTTTTGAGTTATAAACACTTACCTGTAAAGCTATAATTAAGGGTGCTTTTGACAGGTTGTAATGTTTCTATGGTAGATTTTTGTGCCATAAACATTACCATCATTGGTTCACCAATGGCACAGCATTTATGAGACACTAATATTGTACCATCATTTTACAAACAGTGGTAGTGTTTATCTCTTAACGTATACATTGTAACTGTTAGAAAAATTGTGGAAGCAGTTGCCAGCCTCCTTAAGGTTACTTTGTCAGGATGTTTATGTTTAGTAATACCTATGTTCTTAAACAGAGTCATATTTTATGGAAAACTACATGTAATGTAGTATTTAACATTTCTTTGCACCAAAGGTTGGTGAAACTGGGAAGGTTTATGGCATTGATCATATTGATCAGCTTGTGAAAGACTCTTTAGCTAACATCAAAAGAGGAAATCCTGAACTCCTTGAAACAGACAGAATAAAAATTGTCAGTAAGTAAGCTGTAGCTCAAGTTCATGGTGCAGTGTGAATTTATGATTGATCATTGCCGTTATACACACAACTTAAGTAGTTGTGAAATTAAAACCTCAATAAAATCGAGGCATGAACGGGATTCGAACCCATGACCTCTGTGATACCAGTGCACTGCTCTACCAACTGAAGAATGCAAATGAATTTCACAACTGCTTAAGTTGTGTGTATAACTGCGATGATCAATCATAGATTCACATCTTTCTCCATAGAGTTCAAATATAAGATCTTTCATATATTGATTTGCATTCTTCACCTTCTATGGGTATATTACAAACTCACAAAAGTGACCAGCTCCCAGATAGCTTGATAGCTCAGTTGGTAGAGCACTGCACCATTATCGCATGGGTCATGGATTCGAATACCATTCAGGCCTGAATTTTTTTTAGGCTTTAATTTCACAGCTGGTTAAGTTTGTGTATAACTGCGATAATCAGTCATAAATTCACGTCTTTCTCTGCAGTTTAAATGGATGATCTTTCATATATTCATGTGCAAGAGAATTAATCCCGTCCATAAAATGCAGATGCATACATGTATCTCCTAGTTGTAGCCATTTACCAACATTGTTAAGCCATCTGCTCTACCATTTCCTAAGATTACAACAGAGTTTAACCTTGCTCTGTTCATGATTCCCAGCTGGCGATGGCAGGAAAGGATATGAACAAGGACAACCATATGATGCCATCCATGTAGGAGCAGCTGCTGCAGAATTACCACCAGCTGTGAGTGTACATAACACCACTTTGTCATGAATTGTAGCTATCCATTTAGAAATGAGATCCATGAACACTGTCGCACACCTCCTGGCTCATATTCTCCCTCTAAAACTCATGATGAAAGCCTCTGGGGGGGGTTAGGCAGATGTCTAACAGAGTAAATTTCCCATAGCCCTTTGTTTTGGGGGTGATTATTGCTTGGGTTTATTAAAGAGACACTGTCATATCCTGACTGTGAAAAGTCAAAATCAAATGGCAATGATTACATCTACATATCTGGAAGGCAAAGCTCTCCCCTCAACGGTAATTGCTGATACATGTAAATTCTTCAATTACAAGTGTGTTCTAGGCATATTCTGTGTTTTTGCAAGAGACTCAGTGCTAAACAAACATCCAGCAAAATCACCATGATAATATGCCGTTAAAGTCCTTTCACAAAATTAATGATGTTTTCTTCTGCTAGAGCTTAAGCTTAAGCTTAAGCTCTTTCACCCATTGGGGAGGCATAGGTCCTTGGGGAAGTTTCTCCACCCCTCTCTGTCTTGTTACCTCTCCAACTGTTGCCAGTTGAAGCGTGCCTCTCTCATCTCCCTCTCCATTGGCTGTTGCCAGCTCTTCCTTGGGCTCCCTCTCTTTCACTTCCCCTGTGGGTTCTATCTCAAGGTAGTATTGGTGTTTGGTTTGCATAACTCAGTGTGACCCAGCTTTTAGCAGAACATCTCAGTAAAAGTTACGAAGCAGTAACAATCCTTTATTAATTTGTTTGCTTTTCCTAATTCAGCTTCTACAGCAGTTAAAACCCGGCGGCCGTCTTGTTTGTCCTGTGGGTGGGGAGGGAAGGAATCAGGTCCTTGAGCAACACGACAAGCTAGAGGATGGCCAGATTGTGAAGAAGAACCTCATGGGAGTCATCTACGTGCCACTCTGTGATAAAAAACATCAGTGGCCAGGTTGTAAGTTGCCTTGACTTCGGTACACAGCCATAATGGATACTGCATGATCAGCGAAGTTCTCAGTCTTTCAGTGCGAAGGAAAAAGATAGCACAAAGAACTATTCGTGGCTTTTCCTTCCTTCACGCTGAAGCAATATAAACGTAGTGATAAACTAACACTACATCTACTTTATCGATATTACTTCTCGGTATAATTGCGAACGATCAAACTTCATTACCCAGAATGTCATCCTCGTAGCTGATCTTAGCAGTATGCAGGATTTGTTATGCCTACACATTGTGAACTTTCTTGCAGCAAATACGTTACTACGAGCTTCTTCGTTTCTCTGTTGCTCAGTGTTTCCCTTTTTCTCGTTGTTTCAGCATTGTAAATGAAGACAGCGAGGTCACGTGTATTCTTGCTTTTCACATACCCATGTACAAAGATAAAATTGCCAGTATCCATAATACCTTTCAGCATTATTGTGTACGCGGCGGCCTTATTGTTAGTGTACTCGTCTCCGGATCAACCGGTCTGGGCTCTAGCCCTGGCCAGGAACATAGTGTTGTGTACTTGGGCACCATGTTTAGAGATGTATAAATGGGTACCTGCGAACTTAATGCGATGGGCTAGAATCCCATCCAGGGCGGAGTAGAAATTCTCCTAGTCGCTTCATGCCTAAGAAACCGGGGTAAGCTTTGGCCTAGTGATCCACTTGGCTGGTATACAGACTTCCCCTTTACCTACCTTGATACTGCTTTCTTTGGTATTCTTTTTTTGGACCATTTTTCAATGTTTTTCTTCTCTCTTTTCTCTCTAGAGTTCTGAAGAAAAAGAAAATAAGTTACATGTGGATGGAAATTTTATTTCGAGGCGAGGAACACGACAGGATCAAGTGTTTCATTTTTCCCCACGACTATCTCTTTACCTTGTTAACAAATTTCGAAAACTAGAAACTAGCACTTGTAGTGTGAAGGGTAAAGTTCCCTGAGGTGGGGGAAAACTGTTTTCAAAGTTGATTTTTGTACAAAGTAATTTGATATATTTCTTGTAGACAAAAAGCTGTGCAAGACTGCAAATTAAAAGTTGAAAAATAGCTGAGAAGTTCTTCTCTTTGACACGTTGAAGGGGTACCAACCACACCACTAAAATCATGAAACGCATAAGAACATTCATAACAGGTCTACTTTTCATGTCATGGCAACAAGATCTCAGCCTGGCTGAAATTCACCACGTAATCACCCCCTTTAAAAGTCGCAAACAGATACATGTACATTTAACACCTTGTTTTTTTTGGATAAAATTGATTTTTTGGATAAAATTGATTTGGATAAAATTGACAGATACTAATTAAAATTAGTATCTGTCAAAGGTTTCTTTGGTGAAGGCCTTGTGAAGCTTTTACGAACCGACCCATGAATGTGGTACCCGCTAACCGAAGGAAGCGCGGGCTCGTAGGCAATGAAGCATTTGGTGATAGGGGAGAAGAATAAAAAAACACTAGGATCGAGATTACCTTGATGTCTGCTCCATTCAAAACGTGCAAGACATATTGTGAACCTAACTTTTAAAAGCCAGAAGAGAAACTGTTGTTGAAGTTCTGATGAGCCCAAAGATAACACTGCAGCTGCTAGGGTGGAAAACATCCCACATAATCACAATTTCAATTGTAATGCGATGAAAAAAGAAACGGATTGAACTACGTTAAGTAAGTCGATAGCTTTTCTCTTGTCTTATTGATATTCGCTTTACACAGTAGTTAGTTGGCGCTTAGCCATTCTCATAAATTCGTGTTGCACAAACACTCGGCGCAATAGACAAACTGTATGGACAATGGCTCATGATTTACCAATCAAACTAGTTGGTACTAGTTTCGACCGTTAGCTGTAAAGGAATATTAATGGTAATCTCTTGTCAAGTGAAAATCACAACGAGGTTGAAGGACATTTAAATACCCGGTCTTAATTTTGATGATTTTTGCTTCTCCATTTTTTCGATCGATCTCGGCTATCGAAACTTTTCGAATCTTCAACTCTCTTCTCGTAGTTTGAATATCCCGACGAAAGAATGTCCCCCTTGTTTGGTATATTACTTAAAAATCGTTTGAACTGCTCCAAGTTGATACACGAAAAACAAGTCGCCTAGCTGAGTGAACTCGGGCTTTCAATATCGCACATCTGGAGTTATCTTTAGGCATAGTTAATAGAGGGTCCCCTCTATAACTATGCTTTTAATAGGGGGGACTGTCATATTGCGATTGTCACTGTCGTCACGCAATTTCGTCATGCGGAATAATTCTACTTGTGTTTATTTTTGTCTGCTGGCGGTGTAGCTTTCACTGTATTGAAGGTCATAGTCAGTCTGGGTAATTCTGTCCGCATTAAAAATGATTGTCTGGTTAACTGAGACAAACTTGAATACAACTGATTTCCAATATTCATTATTGACACCAGATCATTAGCAGAATTGATTCCTTGCTTGTTATTGTAAATCAAAGAGCATAAACTCATTGCAACACATTGTTGTCCTGAACTTTGTCTAAATACCAACCCATTAGCTTGGCAAAATGGTGCCGTTATTGTTGTGCTAGGCTCAATGTACATTGGAGTAGGACCAGGGTTTTTCTCTATATCTGAACTCAGTTGAAATGTACAATAGTTTGATACATGTGTCTGACTCTTATGACTCTTAAGACCGGCATGGGTCTAATACAAGAAAAGATTGATAAAAACCGACTTGCTCTATACTTGAATTTAATTATCCTTTGATATACCCTCACAGAAAAATTCAATAAATACTTCTTCTCATGTTGTGCAACTTTATTTAATATTACCCTCTTCGTATAAAGCTTACAAACGTTCTTTGTAACTCTTCTAACCTTCACATAACGACGCATACGTAGCCAAGAGGACTTCGGTATGCTTAGACGAATACGCCCATAAACAAATTCCTTCAGTTTCATGCCCTATCTTCTGAGATGCACGGTTTCAGAGAAGCTTCTGGTATTCTATTGGGTTCTCGATCACGTCTAACTAGTACACGGTTGAGTTTACATGTAAACATAATATGAGATACCTCGTTTGATATAGCAGGTTTCGCTTGATAGTTCTCGACAGAAGGTTCACTCGTAAAGGATAGCTCGTAAATTGATCTCTCGTAAAGTACCCGACCCCAAAACGCTCCACACGTCTTAGTGTGGGTCTACCGCGAACGGTGTGTGACTTTGTATGTATATTGAGCGTAATAGCCATTGAATTTCTTTCGCTTACATCAAGCGAGGAATTGTCCACAAAGGCGGCCGTTTCTTTAAAGTGCCACTAAGATCAAATTCTCGATAACCATTTTTTTTTACATTTTCGTACACAATGAGTCTTTCCGAAATATCTTGCCTAATTTCAATCTATTACGACCATCAGAACTGACGTTTTTTGGACCTTTAGTTCCTAGAATTTCCGGCCGCCATTAATTATCCTTGTTCCAAGTCATGGTTGAGAATTGGAGTAAATGACGTCATACTCTCGAAATACCACACGGTCACAATTAATGTAGAAAATTGCACGAATATAAGAGCAAAGTTTTTTGTTATTCTTTATGAGAATTGCAATACCAATTTTTAAAGTTCCAAAACACGTGAGTTCTGATATTCGCAATAGCTTGGAATTTAGCAATATCTTTCGGAAAGACTATTGTGTACGAAAATGTAAAAAAATGAATATCGAGAATTTGATCTTAGTGGCACTTAAAACCATGCGCTCTAAGGTTCATTCTACGCATGCGCTTACACTTCACGCATGCACTGTAGTTGAACTTCGTTTTGTGACTGAACGCAAAACAAATTTTATACTTTCGGATTTGTTTCCTTCGGAAAGCCAGAGTAATAACACTGCAATGTGCATGTTGGAACTATCAAGATACAATTATTATTGACATTATATCGTGGCAATTTGTTGTTCTTCGTTCTAAGAACCTCAAGTCAGCTGTTTCAAACAGGTGTTGTTTAAGTTTTTGTGAACGCTTAATTTGTTTGGTAAGAAAATATCGAAAAATCGTGATTCTAATTCTGGTAGAACACTAATATAAACGGCTGAAGTGTACTCCAACAGCTGTAGGTTTTCTCTGAGGTAAGACGTGCGGCTTCCGCTAACTGGCATAATTGCTTTGTTCGCTTTCGTCTGAATATTCTGTTGCAAGGAGATCGCGAATAAAGTCTTAAAGAACAGTCGGCGTAAAAGATAAATTGTATCGACAAAAGCTACTAAATAATTTACCAACCACAAAAACTTAACCTATTTTCGACTAAACAATCACAGACTATCTGCCTCTGTCTTAAAATACTAGGAGTTAACTAATTCAATATAGCTTCGTTGTTTGGACAAACAAGAAAACAAAAAATGCCTTTGTTTATCCAGTAGCAAATAAACCACACCGTTCCAAATAGTGATTTTGAGAGTTTTCTTATTAATAACTTGTTAATGACCTAGCGCAAAGGCTGTACTGGGAAAATTTGGCTGCCCTCGGTCCGTGCAAACACGATCGAAGTCAAATATTCTTCATTACCAGATATTTGCCATTGGGCTTAAAAGCTAATAATTTACAAATGTGAGGACTGTTTAGCGCTTGTGGTACCCAGAATTTTGTAGTTTTTGAATGACAATTTCTCCTTGAATATGACACCCAAACAGAAAAACAATTCAGTAATTACTAAGCTTCACAAGCTATTTTGAATGCTTGAGGTCAGTTTGTGTTTAGCATGATGCGCTCTCTGTGCAAGCTCGTGTGTTAATGCGGACAATATTGTCGTAGTCCCGCTAATACTTGCGCGCATGTCTAAGCTAGCGTGTTTGCGTTCTACTGAGTACACCTGGCGTAATTGTTGGCTGAAGTTTAACATATATAGTCTAGTCTTAAGTAAACTTCTGTCAACTTCTGTTAAAAAATAAGCGGCCGTCGTATGCTATGAGAGTACTCGGGAAGCGGCATAGCATGTGATACGACCTTATAGTCACATGTCAGGGATAGTAATCGCGTTTTCATACTAGTGAGTCCTTGAGTGTGGAAAGTGAACCGACGTGCGAATATTTGCTATTCTGTGTTAAGCGGTATTGAAGAAATAAATTTCTTGTACGATAACATCTTCTATTAAAGCCGACAGCGCATTGCTGCAAATATATTACTGTAAGTGATTCTAAAAATAATCTTAATCCTATATCATGTAATTATAAATTACACTACGTGAGGTAAAAGCAATAGTTTTAATATACATATTGCACCCGGAAGCACATGAAAAAAAAAATCTTACGCCCATAAAAGAATCTTTTATTATTTCATCTCACGTTTACTTCTGCAGACACTAAAATACGTCGTTCTTGGCTCAATTTATTTAGTCTTTATTTCAACTGGAAGATTAGCTGTGAAGTTAAATAAATACGCGCTTAAAAATCATTCTAATGCAATGCAAATGTAGCGAAAAATACTGCGATGATATTGAAATCAAAAGAGGGATATATATGCAGAGATATATATGCACTAGAGAGATATATGCAGTAATATCTCTAAGAGTGTCGGAAACTTTGGTTTTTGTGGTTTTCATTGCTTGAGTTTGCACGTGTTCTTTAAGTGAAGTTTTAACTGAGAAACTATTGGTTTCATATAAGCTACGCAAGAACCACAAAATATTACATCGGAAAACCAGTTATTCGTTTTCACAGCACCAGTAAAAAATTAGCTTTTAAGGTACACTTATTAATTTTAATAGGGCTATTTTTGGCGCAAGTCACTCCAGACAGTTATCTCAACATTCCAGGCAGGGCTACAACTCTGAGAACGTGACCGGTTATTAGGAAACATTTTCAAAGATAGACCTCACAATACTAGTAAGTCCGGCCCCCTTCAAAACCTACAAGAACGATGGAAGAGGCTTAAGAAAACACCGGGAGAGTACTTCCCTATTTCCCTATGAAATGTACGGGGAAGGCTCCGCCCCAACAGAGTTTCTTTTCAGGCTGGAGAAAGATAATAGGGTAGAGATTGCACGAAGGGGGGATTTCTCAGTCCCGTAGCAAGGGGAGGGCCGGGAGTACCGTGCGCTTCCCCCCCATTTTCTTTTTACCCAAAAGTTAAAACAAACACGCATAAAATGTTGAAAATAAATCGTATTACACAACTTTCCGCTAAATAACCTCTATGTATCCATTTCCACAATTTATATTTGTTCATCTTTTACTATTTTTCAATCGTAGGGAGATGCACAAAAATAATGCGACATGTCGATAAAGTCGGCGTTTGCCTCTAAGGCAACTCAGACAGTTTAATAATGAACTAATACCCGGCCTGACTCTGAGTTTCTGACAAGTAAAGCACTTGAGAGACAGTGGGTTTCGTTATTTTGTAAGTGATGTTGCAAGTGTTATACTTGTACAATGTTATACAGCATTGCTTTGCTGAGACAGTGTAGGAGGCATAGCACAATAAGCATAAATTACAAGTAACATAATTTACAAGAACCTCTATCCGGATTTCAAACTTTCTGGAGGGCATGCCCCCAGATCCCCCTAGCTGCTCGCACCTTCGGCATTCAATTCTGTGCCCCACCAGTTTTTTCCCCCTTGTTACGGCACCGATTCTAATAAGGAATGGCGCCCTTTGGGTATTTCGAAATAGTTTCCTTGCTACGACTCTAATGGATAAGGAATAGCGCCTTTTGTATATTTCGAAATAGTTTCCTTGCTACATTTCTAAATTTAACTTCACAATTCGTTTCAATAAAGGTTCAAACGCCTTGCCCCAAAATAAGAAACAAGCGTACTGTGTGCGACAAGCTTACGAAACGGTCTCAGTTTTCCATAAATCAATGTGACAAGTTGGTTCGCCACTGTGCTGGGGGTACATCGTACAGGAAGCAGTTTTGTAAAAGCATCTTAAGTCACAAGGGCCTCTTCAGCTGCATTTCAGGCTAATACTCGAGACTCTCAGTTTTGAACATCTCAGGATAAAGCATGAATCGATATCAGGCACTTGAAAATTACCGATGAAATTAGGAAGGCACCATTCTTTCAAAAGACATCGTTATGGCTGTGAGACAGAACGTAGTGTCTTCCGTCTTGCTGTTTTTGAGTTTGTTCTACTTCGCTTCTACCAAAGAGAAGAAATGCGAGCGGATCAAGATACCCATGTGCCAGAGTATTGGCTATAACTTAACCTCTACGCCAAACATGTTCAACCACGACACACAAGAAGAAGCGGCGCTTGAGATTCATCAATTTTGGCCTCTAGTCACGATCAAGTGTTCGCCCGATCTAACGTTCTTTCTCTGCTCCATGTATGCTCCCATGTGTCAGCCGCACATTAACACAAGTGTTCCTCCGTGCCGGTCAATTTGCAAAAAGGCAAGGAAAGGCTGCGCAACTTTCTTAAAGCAATATGGCTTATCGTGGCCCCAGCAAATGAGATGTAAAAACTTTCCAAAAGGTGTCGGTGACGGGTCATGTCTGGGTGGAGCCAGCAAAGTTGCAGCTGATCATACATTTACAAGTCGACCGACGGAATTGACCAAAACGAAAACAACTAGCAAAAAGAGATGTGAACAAATCAAAATACCTATGTGTCTAAATGTTGGCTATAACTTAACGTCTATGCCAAACATGTTCAACCACGACACACAAGCAGAAGCGGCCCTTGAGCTTCAACAATTCTGGCCGCTAGTCGAGATCAAGTGTTCGCCTGACCTAAGGCTCTTTCTCTGCTCTGTTTACGCTCCCATGTGCCGATCGAACTTTGAAGAAGAAGTGCCCCCATGCCGGTCAGTCTGCGAACGGGCAAGAAAAGGCTGCGCGATTCCTATGCGTCAGTTTGGCTTTTCGTGGCCCGAGCGAATAAAATGTGAAAACTTTCCCAAAGTTAGTGACAGGTTGTGCCTAAAGGGATACGGCACTACAGCCAATCATACGACCAAAGCTCGACCGAAAGAATTACCTGGAACAAAAAAAACTAGCAAAAAAAAATGTGAAAAGATCAAGATACCTCTATGCCAAAATATTGGCTACAACCTAACTTCCATGCCGAATATGTTCAACCACGACACACAAGAGGAAGCCGCACTTGAGGTTCATCAATTCTGGCCGCTAGTCGAGATCAAGTGTTCGCCAGACTTAAGGCTCTTTCTCTGCTCGATGTATGCTCCCATCTGCCAGCCAAACTTCAAGGACGAAGTGCCGCCATGCCGGTCGGTTTGTATAAGGGCAAGAACTGGCTGCGCCCCTCTTATGCGCCAGTATGGCTTTTCGTGGCCCGAACGAATGAAATGTGAAAACTTTCCCAAACTGGGTGACAGGTTATGCCTACATGGAGATAGGGATAGAGTTAATCATATCACAACAGCTCCACCGACGGAATTAACGACAACAAAAACAGCTCGCAAAAGCAAATGTGAAAAGATTAAAATACCCATGTGTCAAAATATTGGCTATAACCTAACTTCTATGCCGAATATTTTTAACCACAGCACACAAGAGGAAGCAACGCTTGAAATTCATCACTTTTGGCCGCTTGTCAATCAAAAGTGTTCACCTGACATCAAGTATTTTCTCTGCTCCTTGTATGCTCCCATGTGCCAACCGAACATTGCAAGAAAAGTTCCACCATGCCGCTCACTTTGCAAAAGCGCAAGAAAAGGCTGTCTGGCTCTTTTGCGGCAGTTCGGCTTTTCATGGTCCGAGCGAATGAGGTGCAGCAACTTTCCAAAACGTGGTAGCGGACAATTATGCATACAGTAGGCAGTCAGGGAATTCCAGCTAACTAGGAGATCCGCTTCACTGTTTGGGCAGACGCATGAAACAAATTCTCTACCGCGATAAACATAATATTATTAGTTTGTGTATTTATTATCCAACACTGCTTCGTAGAGTACAAATAACGCGCGAAACGAGTACAAATATCACACGATATTTGTACT
>OMLO01001948.1_pt1 | contig 16333 bp, 10 predicted proteins | sample 1674811 | NCBI WGS metagenome assembly OMLO01 (sample SAMN06265003, study PRJEB25207) | coral metagenome | isolation source: Coral host | place: Mexico:La Bocana,Puerto Morelos, Mexico | collected 2008-11-13 | reverse complement strand
TAATAAAACTTGTTAGACTGCCTTTGCTATGCCATAACATTTGCCCCCCCCCCCCTTTGCATTTCTTACTAGTGAAAAACTTGGCTTGTTTTGAATTGCACCCCCTTCAAAACTCACTCCCCCCCTCCCTGAGACACGACATAATATATGATCGGTCCCTCCAAACAGTTAAACTACTTTGTATTTCCAGGGTTTTCTTACTTTGTGTTACATTTTTCTCCAAAAAATCCTCATAAAGAATACTGTGCATCCTTCCTATAATACCAACCTATCTCTACTTTGTCGACGTTTAGGATGTTACATACTCACCGTTAATATCAGATGAAAGTCAAACACACATATAATATAGACGAGAAGCACACCCATTGTTCGTGTTCTTTATCTCTGCAATGAGAAATATTCAGGTTAAAAGAAATCCATTACGTCATCGTTTCGAAAGTGCTTACTAAGCGTAATAATTCTCGAGACCCCCAAGAATTTGAGATCGATTGTGCTTACTAAGCAATGCATTTCAATTTTAGACTAATGTTTGATGTGATCTATGCATAGTCAGACACTCCCAAATCGGAACATTATGTTCCCGTGGAAATTCAAATCCTGAAGTATTGCGCTTGTCCTTTGGAAAAAAAGGCAGGTAAACGTTTGGATAGTTTTACGAGATGCTACCATTCGGTATGTATGAAAACAGGGTATTTAGCTACTTACGAGTTTTTCGTGAAGGAAGTTATGCTTCGCATAGATACACATACTTTCAGGAACGACGATGCCCCGCGAACTGGCAAAACGCTGCGGAACGCACAACTTTCCAAGACGCGAGTATAGGGGATTCCCCTTCACTTTGCTTCACTTCACTTGAGCTTATCAACCAATCACACTCATCCAATTGTCTCGTTTACCAAACATTTCCGTCTACGTAATGAAACGCTGAGCGCTGAGTGGCTAAATCGCTTTTAAAATCGAAAGTGCTTAGGTAACAAAAGTAAATACATAAATGCCGTCGTAAAAAGCATATAAGGACATAACAATGATGGCGTTTGTAGGGAACGGTTCTCGGGGCGTCAGCTCCCAGAAACCTTAAAGTAGAACCTTTCTTTTGCGCTTTAACTAGGACAATGGATGACAAAGACAACGAGCGAGATGTTAGCATCAGCGGAACAGACGTAAATGACGATGAAATGGAATTGGAAGAAGCAGTCGCAGCCGTAACTTTACCTTCAACGTTAGATTGCACACTTTCGCCTGGGAGTACATTGAGCAACCATTCTTCTGGAGTCTACAGTAACTCGCACCACACACAAGTACGGCGAAGCACTGATGACAGGGAAGAAGATCTGCTTCTCGAGTCTGAGGAGAACTCTCGAAGGCAACAGTGCGATTTTTCGGCTAGTCGAGCTCGTATGCAAGAAAAAGATGACTTGGCCCGCCAAACATCCAGTTGTAATCCCCGGGATGAACTCTTGACGTCTATCGCTCGATCTCTCGAAAATGTCTCTCTACAAACTACAACTACTTGTACCCCCCAACAAGAAAGTTGTGGTCGTCACGATCCATCAGACGGACGTTTGGAGAACGCCACACAAGTGAGACCAGGAGACCTGGTTGATGTCGAAAGGATTCTGCGTAAGTAAAATTAAACATGTGTCCTTAGCGCTATTTATATACTAAATACGCCTGTAGTATACACCAGGTAATTATTGCGATAACAAATATGTAAAATTACATAACACTAACCATATTAGACTAGATAAGACTACAAGTTTCTCTTATATGTAATGCTTCATATACAAAATAACCTAGTTTCTTGCAAACGAAGGAATCAACATTATTAAACAGGAATATATATAGTTTCATCAGTATCGTTCAGAAGATCAAATAACGGATATTTAAGTACTATGTCACTTGTTATTTGTTGTCTAATAGTGTTATAACGATCACAATGAAATAAGAAATGGTTTTCGTTCTCAATTTGGTTTGAGCGCCAGTATTGACAAATCCTAAGAGATTCCGGTAATTTAGGTACACAGTCAAATGTCACCCTCATTCTCTCTAGTCGATTGATTGACCCAAGAATCTTTTCTACAAAAGCTCACAGAATCTTTCACGTAATCAAACTTTGGAATGTTACATGTACAGATATTTAACATAGATGTATAATCCTGTAAGTTAACATTAATTTTAAACATAATTTAATCGACTCTATTTAAATAACACGATTTATTTTATATTGAACTATCTCTTTTCTGATTGGCAAAAGCCTATAGTGAATTTTTTTAATCAGCGCCTGTGACGTCATGTAGCTGCAGAGCAGATAAAATGATAATCATGTCAACGACACTCAAGGTCACGGCTAATCATGTCATGTATGACCTGACCGTGGTGCATGATTTCCAAGGGTAATTATGTCAAGTTTGTTTGAATGCTATGTGTTGCTTTTTGTCAGTGGAGAAGCAAAAACACGACTTCCATTTTTTTTTCGTTCGATGTGTAATAAAACAATTAGATTCAGCTTTTGTGATCTCTAGATTACCAAGGTCTCAGTAAGGGTTATCATAACCCCTACCTCAACCTTGATTATTCTGGATATCACAAAAACTTCATTCAATAATACTATCGTTTCTAAACTTGTTAATTTTTATCAACAGATCAAGATTCAAAACTCTTCACTATTGTCCTGTTTAAAAGAGGAATCATTGCCAGGGATGATCTTGTTCATGTCCTTTATATTATTCCTAAGGATGACTTCCAGAAGGTAGATGGTATATATATGTCGCCTCTAGATCAGGGAGTAAATTTACCAATTTAGTATTAATACACAGTAGTATTTCATTGAAAACTGTGATTGTTCATTTTGTTTCTTTTAATCAGACTACTTTGTTTTTTCCTTTTGAACAATTTTTGTTATTGCAGAAGTTCCCTAAAATCAAACAATACGAAGGTGTTGTTTGCCATGGTACAGAATTCCCTATTGGTGAAGAAAACCAACCCATGTTAGAAAGTTCACTTTTCCACCACATTTCAATTGCTGACACTGTCACTGTTCAGTTTGAATTAGTCCATGGTGAAAACTTCACAGTTCTTTGCTCATCTAAGGTACATTGTTTTGATAAATAAAACATAATATTATTTCAAATGATATTTTTCAATATATAAAACAATGATACAATATAGTACTCTGGAGAACACTGTTCTGGATTGCATTTTTATGACAAAAAATGAAACAAGCCACTCATGGAAAGTTGTTTTTATATGGATCACGCAAGAAAGACTTCCGTTGCAGTGTATCTAAATTATTAGCACAAACTAAATCACAAAAGCAGCGAAATCATGCAATTTCTGTGAAAAATAGACATGTTCTTGATTTGCACCATAGTGTTAGACCAGCGTTGTACGAAGAACATCATTACGTGCTTGTGGACTTTTTGGTCACAAATTTGACAAGATGGCATGAGGAAGGTGCAATAATCCATCTAAATAGCACTACAATCCTGTGATACTTCAGCAGTTCATATAGATCGAGTCAAAGATTTAAGTTGTGACGCTACTACCGATCAGCCACAACGGAAACCAAAGAAAGTTATTACAAGCTCTTATGCAAGACAATTTGAGAAAATAGCAAGTTCCTTTTAGATGACCTCAGAAACAGGTCCAGCTACTCCAGTCAAAAAAAAAAAAACAAACATAGCAGTGTCGACTGAAGTACTAATGGCCAATAATCCTTTAACACAGCAGCATTTGTGCAATTGTGGCTTAATGTACTAAGTGCGAGCTGCATACTGCCATCTTCAAAACAAGACCAATCTAGTAGGAAGAACAATTTAAAGAAAATAAATGTCCGAAGACAGTACCAAGTTTCAGTGACCAAAATATTATTGTTCTAAGTCTTTCTCATACTTCCTTGTCAAATTATTGACAAAACATCCCCAAACATGTAGCAATTGGCCTTCAAATGTGACTCTTTTAACTCAGAAATCATGTATATGTGACTGAGGCAGGTTCTGGTGTTGTAAGTAAAAAATGAAACAGACGTAAAGCCACAATAAATTTATTTATGCAAGAATACAGATTTAGGAAACAAACAATAGAAGGAAATTCTTATGATTCTAATACAAGGTGTAGTGGTGTCACATATGGGAAATTCGTGTGGTTAGATTATGTGATTTGATCTGGTAAAGAAAGAAGTAGTTTCTACCAAACTGTAATTCTAAATTTGTACTAAAAATGCAATGTCACATTTTTTTTAACCTGGTCACATATACTTTTGTGATTCAGTTACCAAATTTGGACACACTGTAACTCAAGTCTTCCTAATGCATGATCTATGTGAAAATAACATTCCATGCAGGTGTGGGATTTAACAAATCACAAAATTATTTACATCACTTAATGCATGTTTTAATTTTTTGATGTAAAATGTTGATCTAGAACAGTTTTAATTGTCCAGTGTACTAAAATGACTTGCATTTCTAGAATGTTGTTCAGTGTTCTTAAACCACCTTAAGTAACTACCAGTACCTGTCAACATTTCTTGTTAACATTTGCTACAAGCTAATTAAAATTTGCTTTTTCTTCAAAACATTTCTTCAACTTGTGTTCTTATATCATTTTGTGTTAGCATTGATGCTCAGCAGTCATAATTTTAGCACTGACTGGTGTGACCAAAACGTGCTGTGATAGTTTTTCCTGTTGTTACCCATCCACATACATTTCTCAAGCTTTTTTCTCAAACATTTCTCAAGGACCAAAGTGCTGGGAGGGGAGGCTGAGAAGTGCGAGGTGGAGGGTAGGATAGGGATCTGCAAACAAAGTTTGCAGGACTTGAATATTTTAGATACAGGTATATCATTTTACACTGACAGAGATTAAATAAAGTATAAATTAAATTAAGTACAGATCAGTAGATTACAAAACATAATGCAGGCCAATTCTTGGCTTGCACTGTCACGCAATAAAAAAAATAATTAAAAAACCATTCTGTAGATAAAGTCAAGAAATTGTGTTATTATGGGAGATTAATAAATAAGTCACTTCTCCAAGTTTGAAGTCTGTGCATTTTTCATAACTTCAGATATTTGTCAAAATATTTTGCACAAATTTATAGAGCCCAGTATGGAGCAGCCATATTGGTGTACCTTTGTGGTACACCAACATGGCGGCCACAATAGTGTAATTGTCTTTAACCTACTTTGGCTATCTGGACGACTGATTACCTGTACTGAAGAAACAAGCATTTACATAAGCACTTTTCCTAATACTTTAACTTCCACAATGGCTAAATATCACGAGATAAGAGGAAGCAAGCAACTCAGTTGAAAAGGGGTACACAGATATAAATTTACCCCCCTCCCCCTCATGTCTAATGAGGATAAAAACATTAGTGGCTCTTTCATTTTGGATTTAAGAAAATTATGATGTCACATGCAAGTCAAGAATAGTAGTAGTATCAACTAATATGAATTGGAAACAAAAACCAAATTTTATTTGATGATTTTTTTTGAGTTTAAAAGAAGAGTGGCAAAGAGGTTGAGGTGATGGCCCTAGTGCCCTAGAAACTGGTTGTACCTTAATACGAGCATCATTTAAAGCAGTTAAGCTTTATTTACATCTGAGCCACAAAGCAGTTATCTACATAAACTAACTATAACAACCCTGCTTAAGTTAGGTTAATGCTTCTTGTGTACATTTTAACAGACATGTACCTTCAGCAGTGGTAACTTGATAAACTTACAATTTTCAAATACCTATTGACAATTTTACAACTTGCAGATGACAGCACATGTATCTAAGATCTGTTCCAGGAGCGAGGATCGTATCGGATGTGGATTTTCAGTCAGGGTTTTAACAAGGTGCACAGGTGGCAAAGATAAACTCTTTCAGGACCGCATCAGGATGACACTCCAAACTGAAAATACAACTTTGCATCTGGTGTTTCCTATTGCTGTAAGTGTAAAGCAGCCCCATTGTCCCATATTGTTAAATAAATGGTGGCTGTCCCCTTCTCCTCTTGCAGTGTGGGGTTTGATTATAACAAGATTATAGTATGTATTGGTTTTTGGACCAAACAAATTCTGTTGGTTGGAGGGTAGGGAGGAAGGTACTGGTAACTGATGTAGCATGGTTTGATTATAGATTGGTATTGAGCACAAAACAGCCATCTCAACAGTTTTTTACTGGGTGGTAGCTATAGCTAGCCAAGAGGTGTTGTGCTGTTAGGCAAGGCAGTGTACTCTCACAGAACTTAGTAGTCTCTCTGCCAAGGGTATGAATGAGTACTACCACAATGTTAGGGCAACATTATAATGTCACAGTGCAACCACAATACTCTTAATATGTTGCTTTATGTCACAGAAACCAGAGTTGAATACTGGCACCAGTGAGCCATCTGTATCCTCAATTATTGTTTAAGGGAATGGTGTTCCTTAATGTTTTGGCAGTTTTTCTACTTTGGCATTATGTGTCATATAGCAGACACAAAAAACAATAAGGACTAATTTTTGGATGTTTACATACACATTCGATTCCTTATTCATTAAGTTTTCTTTTATAGTACTATGAAGCAAATGCATCACCTTGGCTTTATGATCCAGAAGCAGGTAATTGTCGGTGGGTCTAGAATGCTGGTAACTGGCAGCTGGTAACTGGTAGCTGGTAACTGGTAGCTGGTAACTGGTAGCTGGTAACTGGTAGCTGGTGGCTGGTAGCTGGTAGCTGGTAAGGGATGGATCATGACAAATTTTTCTTTTTAGTTTAATATGCATCTCTGCAACATTTTTTGTTTGAAATTCAAAGAGTGTTTTGCTATACATATCGTGTTTGCAAAAAAATTATTTTTTCAATATAGAAACATGTTTTTTAGTGACCAAAAACGTATACACCCGTACTAACAATCAAATAGACTTGAAAATGTACTTAGAACTTTTATTCAAACAGAAAACCGATATGGTTATTTCTGCATAATGGAACATGAAGGTGTTCTTCAGATAAGCATTTGCTGTCCAACACATCGTGCAATAACAAAATTAACAAAACGTAGACATGATTTTTGAGTTATCTGATCAAGGAAACTATTCCATAGAAGTTAAGCTGCAAGTGCTTATCTCCTAGCAGTTCTATACCAATTATAAAAATTCGATTAATTTAAAACGTGATCACCTATAACAATTAATTCTTAACAGTAACAAACGTGTTCAACATCTCTATGATGTCAAATAGTCTGGTTTGGGAGCTATGTATGTCTCCTTTGAACTAGCTGAACAGAACAAGTCTCAAGCCTAGACAGTAATAATGATCAAACAACGCCTAAAAGAATGGCGATCTCTATACTTAACATGCGATAATACAACTATTTCTTCCATAAAACGCAGCTTGCAACATATGATTCCTAACATCGTAACATTACATCTGCAAAGAAGACGTTGATTGAGCAACTTTGATGATAAATTACCCGAACAACTTATACGGCACCTTTTACCCACCCCCCCCCCCCCCCCGTGCCTTACCAGTTACTAGTTACCAGTTACCAGCATTCTAGACCTGCCAGGTAATTGTAGTCTTACAAGTAATCATACATATATTTTTATTATTGGTATGTTATATTAAAATAAAATGTTGTTGCTTGCTTATGGTTAAAAGGCCAAAAATAAAATGTTTGACAGAGACCACAATGAAGTGTGTGCTGGACAGAAGGAGTCTATTAGCAGAGGTTTATTTGTACTAGACTTTTTGCTGACCCTTTTTGTGTACCACACCATTTCTTGGCATGATTTAACAAATATTCAGACATATCAGTCTGTTCCTATACTGAACAGTTAATTTATAACACTGCCTATGTAATTTGTTGTGAAGCTCACTATTTCAGGAACCTGGATAAGAAGATACCTCTTTTACATGGAAAATAATTTATATGAAGACGTCTCTGCAGTTCAGGAGTACTGAAACATTGTTTTAATAACCCTTTACAATAACCATTCACATTTTTTATTTTTATTCAGAGCACAATTGATAACTTGTTCGTGCGGTACTCAACTGTGCTCCATTGATTTTGGTCACATAATCTACCCAAAACTAGCTATGGTCAATAGACTACCAAATAGTATAACCAATGACTTCCTTAATAATAGTCAAGGGCCACAGAATGTTCTTGTTCTCTTTACTGTCTGGGAATTCCTTCAGATGGCTTTTAAAAGTCTCTTAATTTGCAGTTACAGTAATGCCTGAAGAAGACAGGGAAGTGCTGCGTTCATGTCATGTTTTACTTCTGGAAAACATTGGTGATGTGATCTCTGTGTGCGAGAATCTTTATCAACACAAGATCCTTGATAGTGATGATTTGGATGAGATCAGGCAAATCACCAGGAAAAGTGATCGCAATGCTCATGTGCTGCGCACAATTCAGACAAGAGGAAATATTTTGGACCTTGTCATTGACATAATGCGAGGTAAACGTGAAAACCAAGAAGCAGCTGCCATTTTGCAAAGAAAAAGATTCCAACAGAATGACATGTAATGAGCATTTAGGATTGACTGGAGTTGAACATTTTCTGATAACAGTAGGTATCTAGAAAAGCCGCACATGTACTCTTAGTTAAAGATCTAGGAGGGGTGGCTCAATTGTTAGCTTGTTGAACTCTACAAGCTATTAGAGCCCTGGACAGGGCCACTTAAGTACTATGGTCTGCCAGTTTTTGCAACACCACAAACTATCAGTGTCAGTGTCTTCATCCGGATGTATAAATAGGCAACGGTGAACAGTTAGGGCAAACTGACAAAATAGTGGTGGATGACCTTGGATGGATTAACATTCCACTCAGAGGGGTTAGCTAGTGGGTCAGTAGCAACACTACTACTGATCCCTTCTGCTACAGAAAAATGGGCACTCATAGTCACCTAGCTCCTCCAGTTCTTAAAATTAGAACACTATGAAGCAATCGACAAGCTTAAGTTAGTTGGAATCTGCTGTCTTGTTCCTTAAATTCTTTGCTCTTTCCTTACCGAAGGAAAACACAGTCAAGCATATGTTCTGTGGCACAGCACCAAGGGCACTTGGCTCTCACCAATGTGGCTATGGTTTAAATAATTTTGATATAACATTTCCGTTGAAGTTTAGCCCATTGGCACTCGTCACATTTGACCAAAACTTGGTATCACTTGTACAAAGTTCTGCAGGCAGAAGAGATCTTTCCAGTGATACCCAGATCAGAGTGATTGTATTGACTGTCTTCAAAAATAACAGAAAAAAATGCTAAAACGTTTGAGTGAAGAACTCATAAGGAAATTTTCCTTCATGACTTTTGGCTACTTGATGGTAAGAATTTCCCATTGTGACAATGCTTTCTCAAGAATTCCTGAACTGAAGGGAACCCAGTGGAAATCCAACAACTGCAGCAAGAAAAAAAGAAATTAAGCTTCAAAAATTTGGTTTGAACACATGTCCATGATGCTTGTGGAAAGAAAGGCATGCTATCAAGTTGCAAATGCTGTTGTGAGTATTTTGGAACTGATTTAGTGTATAAACAACCAAAAAATGTCCCAAAAAATGCATTTTTGCCATAAATGTTAATGCAGCCATACATGTAAGTGTCAATGGGTTAAGGTTTATCACAGCCAACTGCCCTGAAGAGTTAGACATATTAAAAATAACTTCGTATTTTTTGGCTGAGATCTATATTATTGGCATAGTATATAGATTAAGCCAAGCCCAAAAGCGGAGCTCCTGGGCTGGGTTGTTAATTACCTGTTAAGCTAAACCAGGATTTATAAGTGAAAATATTGATTTGAGTTTTGTAACTTTGCAGTGAGGTTTTCTGTTTATCTTGTTTAGCCTTCTGTTTTAAATTTGAATAATCTCAAACTGCACAAACTAAAAGCAGTGAAAACATTTAATTCTGCATACAAGAAAAAATTATACTTCTGTCAACTTTTAAATCTGGGTTAGCGTTTAAAGTCTGGTTACAACTGGAGGTTCAGCTGTATGTATAGCTATTCATCTGGGTTGTGAGTACATCATGAAAACAATGTTAAAAACTCCTTTCCTAATAATTATTTATGAAAATCAATAAAATATACTTGTTTCGGCTACATTACTAGTGGTGTTAGTATTTCCTAAACAGTATATCTTTAATTCCCACAGCAGCTCTCAACTGGAAGAAATCTAAAAAGTATATGCAAGGTGTTTTCAGTCAACTGGTCCCAACATTTGGACTGGCCCTCCTCATGAAGAGAGAGATCCCAGTTTTTTATGACAAGCATCATGAATATGATCGTTGCTGCCAGGACATATTCCATAAAGTGTTATTACTATGCACCGGTGGCTCAGTCGGTTGAGCATCGAACTGCCATGCAGGGGGTCATGAGTTTGTCTTCGGCCGGACAAACACTCAGGGTCTTAAAATAACTGAGGAGAAAGTGCTGCCTTTGTAATTACATCTACAAATGGTTAGACATTCAAGTCTTCTCGGATAAGGACTATAAACTGTACGCCCCGTCTCACAACCCTTCACTGTTCACACAATCCTGTGGGACGTAAAAGAACCCACACATTTGTCGCAAAGAGTAGGGCATATAGTTCCCGGTGTTGTGGTCAGGCCTCATTTCATTCATTAATGTGCTGGGTGAGATCGCTAATGGACTGATAGCGGCTGCCAGCGGCGCCTGTATATGCTGATGTCTGATCTAACCCATAGATAACTTGCTTGTAAAGCGCATTTGAATATGTATATAGATAATGCGCTATATAAATTCATTAGCATTACCATCATTAAATTACAAACTCCAGGCATATAAATGCAGATTTAAGGCAAGATGTTAAAGAGAGATAAATACTAATTAATCAAGTTAAATAGTTAAAGAAGTTCTAATGAGTCCAATAATTATGAATTGTACAGTATCTACTTGATTCTTCAATGTTGTCTTATCCCCACACTCTAAAACAATAGATGGTTCAGTTTAAATCAAAACAGAATACAGTGTTTGCCTTTTAGTGTTTATTTGAAACTGATAATGGCAGTTAACTTTAATAAATTTCTGACTAAACATCACACTCATTTTACATGGATTCCCATTGCCAGCACTACAATAACAATTGGAAAAACAAGTATCTTTTTATTTGACTACATTAAATTTTGTGCTGAAAACATCACTGCATTATACAGGAGTTCTTAAAAAAATAAACTTAATTATTCACCTTGAATAAACCTGCAGATACAAGTTATATCCACAAAAAGTCATTACAACATCTATATTTACCAGTAGCTATGTTAGTATAACATGCCGAGAGTAACTGAGAACGTCTTTCAAAGAGTACAAAAGTGAAGTCTTCCTTTATGACAGTTTATTACCATATGTTGACAAAAGATCTGTTACTAGCTTCTTGTACTTCCACTTTTTCTCCAGTTTTAGCACTCACCAGACCACTGAAAGAATTCCCCTGAAACCTCTTAAAAAGAAATACAGGAATGCATTATCAGTTTGGTGAGGTTTAGTTATGTTAACAAATGATAAGTCACCAAAGGCAAACAAATTACGGGTATTGTGTTTTGACTTCCATACAACAGGACATCTTTAAACATGCACTACAATGCACATAAACCGAGAGCCACTAATAGCTTGAGCTGGACTGTGTTAGTAAAATGCCGCATTATGACCATAAAATGCTCACCACCAATGTAAACTATAGTCATTGAGTAAATTATATAATACTACATATAATAATGTATCATTGCTTAATAGACCAATTTCGACATATTAAAATTCAGTCTAACACAATAGACCTCAGCACGAGGCTCTGGGGAATAAACCCCAAAAAATCTGTAGTTATTCCCCAGAGCTTCGTACTGAGGTCTATTGTTTTAGGCTATTTTAATATATCGAAATTGGTCTATTTGACACCTAAAAATTGACAGAAGTAACAAATACAAAAAGCATCACACTGAACGTGTTTTATTGTGTTTAAATAAATGCTTTGGCTTATTTTTTTCTTTATTTATTATTATTTATCAATACCTTTTTTAGTGAAGTAGTTGCATACATCACAGTCTCTATGGATGACCCATGGGTCAAAGCCATTACAACAAAAAAGCTTGTTGTCTTGTTAGAGGGATGAAAATGTAGATCACACTGAGGAATGACATTAAATGAGTTCCTCAGTGACTTGTGACTGAGGTGCTATAAATAAATGGTAGAAAGTTAATGTAAGTAAACTATTTACACCATAACAGATGAAACAAAATTATAAATATTATTACTTAAATAAATGAAGATGTGAGGCCTTACATAAACATGCCAATTAACATGAGGATGAAGATGGAAATTACTCAGAAATTCCCCATAGTCAACCCATGCCAATATGATTAATCTGGAGAGCTGGAGTGTCCATTACCAAAACAAACCACATATCTATGTGACTTGCGATTTTTGACACGTTTCAAAACAAAGTTAACATTGTCTCCACACTAGATGTTCAAGAATGAGAAAGCTAAGACATTTGGGTCCTCAGCCATGCTTGATGTCCGATCATAACGCAGTCAAACAATTTCACACAGTTGGTCAGGTAATGTCTGTTGACCAACTGTTATTTCCAGCACTGCAAACTGATGTAAACTAAGTTATGATTTTCCAAAACCAACTAAATGCTCTGAACAGTAAGAGACTCATGGTGAGCAAGGCCATGCAATGACAGGTTTGTAAGGGTAAATCTGCACTAGCAGATCGACAAAACAAGAATTGTCTGTGACAAAATCAAAAGAAAACTTTTGTCAATACTATTTTGCCGTTTTCTGCATTTCTGCTCTTGAAATCATTTTTATACACTACAGCCTGCCAAATCTGCCTTCAAGAGTTTAGTTTCACAGAACAATTGTGACAATCTTATTATTAATGCTTATGACGGGTCTTTGTAGTAGGGATTTCGTCCTGTTTTAACTCAAGAATTAAATTTATTAAAATGGCACCTTTTATGATATTAACAGCACTTTTTCTTGATATGGTAGGAAAGCAAAATGAGATACATTTCTGTTATAATGAAAAAAGGTCTAAAAAATAGTTAAAAAGTAAGCTAGCTAGGCAATACCATTGGGGTAGCCTTATCTAGGTGCCAGCCTGCAACATCTTTTATGGTAATCTCAACATCCTCTTTACTGGTAACAGAGAAGTCAATGGATTCAATCGATGACATCATTTTCCCTTCTTTTTTCTGCTCAATTAACATCAACTTCTGTTGAAATAAAAAGTCTTTGAATAAATACAATTTACATGCCATTAAAAACCACATTTTTCCATGCAACCAATTACACCCTGCATTAGTATTAATAAAAGCTTACAAGACCTAAATTGAATAAGGTACTATCAAGAACTTGCAACACATACCTCAAAGGACCATTCATTATCATCAAAACAGTACACCCTCATAACAAGGTCTTCACCAACTCTAGTATCAGTGCAGAATGCTGCAACCTTCATTCTCTTGAACACTGACAGAGATGACTTATCAAACCTCCCAACAACTTCAAATGTTGACAGATGATCTGTCTTAAATCTTACGTGGTTGCTCTTGCAGACAATATTCTTTGTTCCTTGGCCTGTGAAATTTTCATTTTGGCTTACAGTTACCCATCTGTTGTTTTGGTACTCCTTTAGAATGACATTCCATTTTTCACCAGTTAAAATCATGTTTGCACCATGAGGTATCCAAACTTCAAGTTCCCCATTGAACTTTGAGACACTTGTAATGAACTTTACTCTTGGGCTAAGTGGCAACTCATTCTCTTCTAGAAGGTCTGACAGTTCTGACACAGAGCTCGCTTGTATGACCAAATCATTTGGTACAGCACATTTGTCACCAGTCACGGAACCAATGACTTCTACTCCTGTCTTTTTAAACACCAAGTGACCAGCACTATGTTGTACTGGATAGTCACATAAAACTCTCTTGTTGGCTTCTGGAAAAATAGGAAATATTGTTAAATATAAATCAAGAGAATGAATTTGACAAGTCAATATGCTAGTCAGTGTTACTGTTTATATCTTCATTGCTTGTTGATGATGATGACATGCTGGTGTATGTTCAGATGCTACTGGTACAAAATAGGTTAGACTTGTAATAACATAGTCCAAACCATATAAAATTAATAACAGCACATCAAAACAGTTAAACTCACCTGGTGTTCTTTCTGTAACAGCTGCTCCTGAAGGTTCAGTATCAACCTTCTTCAGTGGTGAGGCCCTTTCTATTCCAGAATCCTTTGGATAAATTGTTATTTTGGCCAACCAAAGAATCAAAATGCTGAAAACAATTACTTGCATGGTCAAGTTGTCCAGACCTAGAGATTGCAGCATACCATGTGCATGTTCATTTTCTTGGCAACTTGTAGCTGAGTACACTTGCTTAACCTTGACAGAAAATGAAGTCAATTAATATATGCAGCGAGAATTATCTTGAAGAAATTTAACCTGCTATTATGCTGTTCTTTAAGAACTTGTAGACCACTTCCACTTTAATGATAGATTTATCAGCATGTAAATAAAACTAATGGGAAAAATGACACATTTAAATTGGAGGTTTCCTGCAATTTTGGGTATGCTTGTAAAGATCATATACAAACCAGTACAGAACCCATTTTATAAAACATATTAATATTGAATAAATTTCAGTTAAATTTGCATCATCAATTCAGCACAGCTTATGTCAAGGTCAAACAGCACCAGCTGATGGTTCTGTTAGCCAGAAGGATGTCTCTTGGCTTTCACACATACATACATACATACATGCATTCTTTATTCAAAAAGTTACAAAAGTATACAAGTAAAAACAAAAGATAAAAAAGCATCTAGAAAAGGAAGTTCTGAGGTTAACCCTATGTAAAAACTCACTAAAATAATAAAAAATACAGAAAATATATGAAAACAAAAATCCTTAATTGAACATTCAGGTACAATTTGAGCTTGGATTTAATTAATAGTTCAGCTTCCACTAAGCATCTTGGTAAATTAAATTAAATTTCCAGTTGACCACAGTGTTTGCTTTATACTCTCTACATATTTATTAAGGATATGTTTTGGAAACATTTAGCTTTGTTACACTAGCTTTAAATTCAGCACCCTTACGGTAGAAATATGTGGCATAATCATTATGCTACTCACTCGCTATCAGAATAGATAGTATGTAGTGAGTAGCATAGCCAATCAGAGAACAACATTTGTGATAGAATGCTAATGCATTATACTAAAGGGACTAGAAGTGGTGATAACAATGGAGAAAGGAGTGCTGTGGACGAGACAAAATCAGGAGCTAGGTTGCATGGACAGCAGTTGTGACATGAAGAGGCTCTGTTCAGGGAATGGAAGTGCAAAATAATGATGTGAATGCTAATCAAATGTAATGAAATAGTTTGGCCGAGACATGGAAGCTGATAATGTTGCAAGATGTGGAGGTTGTGTGGTTAGAAATGTGGATGTGCTAATGAAGTAAGATGATAGACCTACAAAAAGTTACATTTATATTATGAGATGGGAAACCTGGCGGTGATATGAACATGGGGAACCGAATGTGTAAAGACGGAAATGGTGTACAGTTTTTAGGGCTAAAAAAATATGTAAGTAAAAATGCGACAGGATAAGTTGGCGCGTAGTTGAGCTTATTTAGGTGTCCAGAGAAAGAAGGAAAAAATTAAAAGCAAACACTTCAAGCGTTAGACTAGACATTGTTAACTATTAAATTCAGGTATAATATTTAGGTTCGTGCTTTCAATATGGATTCACTAGAGCACGCTGTTGAATAATTGCTGATCAGAATGCCAGGTTAAACGTTCTTAATATGAATTTTTCTCAATTTTAAATTACGTCCTCAATATAATATGTAGCTTTAAAGTGTCGATCAGAATGTTGCACGTTTTGTACGAAAAATTGGGAGATCACTTTCGTACGGTGGCCCAGAAGGCTCAACACAAATACAAATTCCACAACACGAATACAAGTTTTCACAACACAAATACAAATTCCACAACACAAATACAAGTCGTCACAACAAAAATACAAATTTCACAACTCAAATACAAGCCGTCACAACACAAATGCAAATTCCACAACACAAATGCAAAATTCCACAACACGAATACAAGTCGTCACAACACAAATCCAAATACGGCGCGAAAGGACTTGGGACTAAAAATTGCCGCTGACAAGTTTACTGTAGGAATTAGCAAGGAGTGACAGGCCTGCACAACTTATAACAATGGAAACTTTTGTACCATGTAATATATGACCCGTTTATAGTTTTGCTCTTACGAGTATGTCTTTTAGGGATTTACCTCTTTTATACGATATTAGTGGTGGCTCTTTGAAA
>OMLO01001947.1_pt1 | contig 16335 bp, 9 predicted proteins | sample 1674811 | NCBI WGS metagenome assembly OMLO01 (sample SAMN06265003, study PRJEB25207) | coral metagenome | isolation source: Coral host | place: Mexico:La Bocana,Puerto Morelos, Mexico | collected 2008-11-13 | reverse complement strand
CACAACTATTATTAAATATCTGCATCTTGACTGTCAGAAACACTGAGCAATCGAGACTGGTGAAACATGGATGTTTCAGCAACAAAAAGTAACCTGTGGATGCAAAAATCAACAGAAATCAACCCAACCTCGTACAAAAATGAAGTCCTATAGTATTTAACAAGATTTCATCTAAACTCCGCCTCAATGACCGTGCAAAATATATCAATCTCTGCGTTTTCTTGATACACAGAATATTTGAGTGACATTTAATCTGGGACTGCAACAAGCATACGAAATCAGTCGGTGTCACGATCGCTCACAAAAAAAGACCATGCATGGTGCATTCTGGGCACTAACGAAGGTAATTCTCCCTGGAGCCCGTTCCCTCCCTGAGAGGAGCCAAGAAACGATATCTTGTAGGCGCAAATCGCTAGTCTCTGCTGACCCTGTGTATATCATCCCGCGGGTGACACAATAAACGTATAAGAACTAGCTGATAGAAGGTGTGCCTGGAAAACTGGCCCATTATATGCATTACTGTTTTTGGTTGGTTTCCTTCTGAATTATAACTGACTGAAAAAGTAGCGTCAGTCACGTTCTGACTGGTCAATAGAACCAGTTTTATGAATCAATTATAAAACTCAACAAATGCGCAGGATTATGTAATAAACCATTTGCAAAGGTCTATTTGAATAATTTGGATAAATAAAATTTGATGTTCCAAGGAACCTGTATTCCCCAATCAGTAGCGTTTTGCTTATACTCCATACACTTGCATACACCAAAGCTTAAACATGATTAAAAGCTGTTTAGTTAAGGTGTGACTAAACCTAAAAACAAACATAAGTTTTCCAAACTTCTCCGTGGCTGAGATTTAATTCCAAACCATAGTAAAGTATACATTTTTAGAAAGCTTAAAGACCAAATATCATAGAAAATATATTTTTGTACGTTAGAACTGTATTGTAAGCTGGCATCTGCCACCTGCTGGGAAATGCCAAGGCTCACTTGAGAAAAGATGACCAACAAGAACAATTTTTACATTTTTAAATAGAAGACCAATAGCTTTCTGTTAAAAAACACAAGAAATGGCGACCAGTTAAATCTGATCCAGAAAATCCAGCAAACGTACGTTTCAATGCATAACTTCGACAAAATGCTATGGATGGAAAAGTTCTATATTCATTCCACAAAACTTACTCAGAACGACAAATCCTGAAAATTTCAGCTCAATTAGACAAATCCTTCGCAAAATATCTTTTCTCGAAGGGAAAAATAATTCGTTTTGAGAAAACGAACTTTGAACTTACAGTAACATAAATTCTCAAACTAAAACTTCTAAGATTTCGAATCTTAGAAGTTTTAGTTTGATTCCGTTCAAAAACAATAGTTCGAATTTTTTCCCGCAAAATCTAGGTTAGGTCTCCCCTTAAAAAAGTTTAAAAGTTTTTTCGTCATAGAATCTCACAACTAAGTTTTGTTGACTTGACGTTGAGTATAATGATGCACCATAAGAGATTAATAGAACTGTATGTAAAATTCAGTCTACCAGATTTCTGTTTTTTTAGAACTGGTTTAATTAAACTGATTTAGTTGGCGTGAAAGGGGTATTAGTCCATGCTAAATTTGGGTGTTAAACAAAACTCTCAACTGTTATATGATTGCGTGGTTAGTAAACCGAGCATATCAATGGCAACTAATTTCTTCGTCGAGTACGAATACAGAATTTTGCATATAAGTGTTCCCATCGAAAAAATAATTTTTGCAAAAAAAACAGAACTCACCTTATCCGAAAGAGAAAAAGGCATCTTTCTTTGGGACACAATCAATGCTGCTTCAACCATCAGGCCGGAGCTAATCCCGCTTTCTGTAATACATGAAGCGACAAGGAGTATTTCTACACTCCATTAGACGGGATGCTAGTCCATCGCAGGGCTACCACCAGCATTCAATTCGCCGGAACCCATTTACTTACCTGAGTGGAGAGAGACACTGTAAAGTTTCTTGCCCAAAAACGCAACACAGTGTCCTCGACCAGGGCTCGAATCCGCCCATGAGGCCACAGCGCCTTCAATAATGATGAAAACAAAGTTTAAATGCGCTTCCGGCAACAGTACACTTTCGTCTTTTGTTTAATAATGAAGGGGAGGTCAAATTGGTAAAACAAGATAAGAAGATGGGAAAAAACAAAGATTCCTACCCCATTGTACTTCCCCTTGATTAGAGTCCTCAACTTTAACCAAGTCCCCGACCTTTACTGTTTGCTCGTAATAAGAGAAGACAGTGAAGACAACCTATTGTAGGTTTTCATTTGAACCACATTCATGAAAGGTGGTTGTGAATTTCTTCATCATCTTTCTACCCACCGCCATTTTTGTTCACTTCAATAGATTACTTTCCTAAAGCTAGTACATTAAAAGGCTGTCGGCGACATACGTTAAACCTATAAGTCATGCCCCATTTGCTATAAATCGCCATGCAGAGCGGGATAAGTGTTCATAAAACAAACCAGTCAAACCGAGGCATCCACTGGATTGTGATTTATACTATGATTAGCTTTAGCTCTCCTTTCGAAAAACACGGACCGGATGAAAAGAGCGGTTTTTCCTTGAGTTTCCAAAGTAATTCAGTATTTCCTTCGGTCCTGCATTTCTTCGTCAGGCTGGATTGGCTTGAAAGAAACAGAACCAATCGTACCTTTCTCGCACACGTTCCCTCGCTCTTCGCGTTCGCAGCCATGCCATAGAAAGTAAAGACAAAAGGAAAGCCATAGTATACTCGATGGCATTACACCTTACCATCCCGTCGTGCACTGCGCAATGTCGCATATGCAACAAAGGCGAGCCGATGTGCATGCCAGGAAAATACAAGAGACAAGTGTGATATTTCATGGTAAAACGTTGCTGATATGTATTTGATTGGAGTTTTTATTGGTTCAATAATTGTCCGCGTCCTTTGTGATTGGCTCCTTTGGTTTTTAAGTTACGACACTCGATTGAAAAAAGAGATAATTTGTTAAAATAACTTTGGCACTAGCTTGTTATAAAACAATCTGTGTTTATACAGCTAGTTCAAGGCTTTATGGACAACATTTATAACTGTTATATATTGAACTCATTATCTCTTTTCTCATTGGCCGAAATCGTACAGTAAATTTTCGAAATCAGCGCCTGTGATGTCATCAATAATCATGTCATGGACACTCAAGGTTACGGGTAATAATGTCATGTATGACCGCGCATGGTTTTTAAGGGTAATCAAGATATGTTTGTGTGCTTGGTGTTGCTTGCCGTCAGTGAAGAAGAACATGACATTTTTTTCGTTCAATGAATAAAAAAGACAATTATTAGATTCGGTTTTTGTGATATCAAGAATAATCAAGGTCTCGATAAGGGTTATCAGCCTCAGCCTTCGTTTTCGGTAATAATCCGTAGCTCGACTTTGATTATTCTGGATATCACAAAAACCGAATCTAATAATTGTTAATCATTATCTACGTTATAACTACGCGTTACACCGAAAGGTGACATGGGAAGAGGTGAAAAAAACTATTTTAGGCGCGCATCGGAAGGTAAATTGAATGAATTCTAAGTCAAAACTGTCTGATTTCTATTTTCTATCTCAGGCTGAACTACCTGAAAACCATATCCTTCATGACGGCACATACCCCTATGGGCCATGTAGCTTATATATGGGAGTAGCCTCCCCTGCCGGGGCTCCAGAGCCCGCGATCCTTTTGGTCATCCACTCCAGACAAATGAAGGTACCTCGGACGAGATGGCATATCCTGGACACGAGACTGACATTGAGTATTGACGTGAATAGTTGACGTGGCGCCATCTTTGATGCAACCGTTAAAATACGCCATGTCACAATCTGCGCATCTTGAAAGTTTAGCCTAAATTTTGCAAGTTCGTCGTTTGTAATCCGTGTTAATTTTTTCCATCCTTGTTCCTTTATAGTTTATTACTATCTCTTTGGTATGGTACTATCTTAGTAAATTACTATTTACAGTTTCCTTCAGGAGCCCTTGGTTATAGGCATTTTGAATGTAGAATGCAGATCTTAGTGGGGGGGGGGGGGGGGGGGTTCTGAGCCGTTATTATGGCTCTTTCTAAATTAACAAAAAAAAAGCTTCAACCACTGTGTACATCCCTTGGATTCAACTCTGGACGTGAACTCTTCAAAATCGTTTCAAAATGTTTTTGACAAGTGTCCAGGAGTTTAAATTTGATATATTTTCAGAAAAAATTACTATCATCAAAATTTTTGGGGTACCGTTTCACCTTGAAAGGCGATTAGGACCACGGGCCCCTAACAGACACTTATACGTGCTTTGCGTGTTGGCGAAATGCGTAAACGTTGTTTTTTTTTTTAATCGCTCTTAGACGTAAACCTAAACGCGAGGTCGGGGCCTTCTTTGACGGAGTGAGTTGAATGCGGAAACCTGTCAGCCTAATAAACCTCCACACATGCAAGTTGTAAGAAATATTTGAAAAAGTATTTTCACACTTCCTCAAAGTCGTAATCTTTTGACTGAAACAGATGTTTGAACAATAAAAACAAAACATTATGCTCTTATCTCAAGGAGGGATTTCGTCGCCTTCCTCGGACGACTGTGTCGTCCATTGCTGGCACTGGTAATGATGTTCTTATCAACTGTTGCCATCACAAAATGGATTTGTGATCTGTCTTTGCAAACTTCAATCAACAGGTTTTCAAGACAACACACAGAGGCTAGACGATAGCCGCAAGTAGTTTTGGAATTGTCGATTCAAGGATAGATTTCATGACGAGAAATGTTTCTTAGTTCGTTTTAGGTCAATGTGTCAGTCATTACCAGTAGTTTTGAAATATTGCCAACTTCCAAACTCGCCCGAATTTAGCAAATGCGTTTTCCTTTGCCGACAGAGTGGAGTTGGTTCTTGATCTTTGGTGTTTGACAGGTAACCAACGAGCAGAATAAATTATCCTTAGAGTGGCAACATATTTTTTATACCTTCTGACAACGCAGCTGCCCAATTGAACATTCATTTACATTAGTTGACACCATGTTGAAGACACAGACGTTACCACCACATTAAAAGCCCGGTCTAGGAAAAGAACCAAAACATGTTTATCAGGAATACGAGACAATCTCGCATCTCGAAACTGGAATCCCTTTTGCGGCATTTAATTTTCAATTACCAACATTTAGCTTGTACCTAAAATACGATCCTTCACTACATCATGATAACAGTCTCGTGTTAGTCCATGAAATAACTTTGATATCGAGATTTTTAGAGAGATAAGGACGGCTTGAAAGGTCATACATCTCAGATATCATTCCACATTTTCGTAGATACATGGTGTGCATCTTTCGAAATCACTGAGCACTTGAACTTGTTATTCTTATTACAAATCGACTCACGAGAGATTCCAAATTCCAGGCATTTTGGTTGCGAGGGGTTTTATATGATTCGTCAGTTTCCCTAAGACATTTAATAGCGCCTTCCTTAAGAGTCGTAATCTTTGAAAAGTACACAACGATACCATAGACGAATGACCTTAAAAGTGTAAATCAACCTTAAAAGGACTAGATAAACTTAATTGCTTCTCCGGCCTAGAAAAGCAATTATTACGTTTGTACCCATCTTCTGGATTTGTTGTGAAATTGTGTTGCAAACAGTAGCTACTTTCATTTTTAGATATTACTGCTGACAGTTTGTCTCCACGTTGTTTCTCTTTCAGAAATCCTCTTACAGATTTTTGTTTACACTATTTCAACTTGGGGATACCGTTACTACATATTTCAGCGTTTTATTTTAGAACGACCTCCATGCTCGTGCATAGAGATCAGATTGTTTGTTCCTTCAATTGGCGTAACCTGTTTTGGCATTGCATTTTTATTCTCTTTGCAGCAAATAAAGTTTGAATAGATTTTGCAACACGTTTCGATTAAAGGCGTGATGACTTCGTGTGCGGAACACACAGACGGTTTTTCTTTTTGTTATAAGCTACTCAGTCTTGGAAAGCTTATTAAAAGCTTTTTTCGTAAGGATGCACTCGAGGAACAATAGCGGCACAGTTTGGAAGTCGCTAATTCAACTGGAGCTTTCGCAAATCGGCCAGCATAGTTCTCTGAGATGTAGAACTATTTTGAATAGTTGCGAGCTGGGTTTCTTCCAAAAAAAAAAAATGACTGGATTAAAATTACTGAAGGAATTGTTGCGGTCACCGTACAATGCATGGGCTAAGATGTTAAGTTTTTCACGAATGTTCAGTACTCGGTGACATAAATTTGCCCTTAGGATGGTCTTGGACTGTAAATTATTTTTGAGACACAAGATCCAGAAATAGAGTACATTGCCAAATTGAGAAAATCAAAAGGAACAACAACTGAGCTCAGTCTCTCAAGGACTCAATTGATTTATAGGGTGTTTAGTGGCTCTTCAGCTTTGTCCGAATTCGGTCGAACAGGCAACTGAACCTTCAAATTATTGGCAAAGACAGCTCATGCAGTGGAAGGTTTCTGCAAGCATTATATTTGAGTATGAGCATGATTTTTAATTTTAGCTTTCTAACAGCTGTTTTCAGCCGGACAGCAATCCTCCTTTAAAAAAAGCTCTGGGTACGCAAGCATGAAGAAATGGAGAAGTTATAAAACTTGAGAAAATAAAATAGAAGTATTAAATACGCTTGCTTCGTCATGCCGGTAAAAGAAACCAAGAGTTTGATGTAAAACTAAAAGGAAAACACTAGTTTAATAATTGGTTCAAACCTATAATTATCATTTTATCCTAGCTATTGTAGTTAAGATTTTAAGATTGTAATGCTGTTCTCTCAGTATCATGCCACCTCTGTGTTTCAGTTACTGATCAATGTCACGGTTCTTTGTATCAATAAGAATTACTTTCTCGTCACAGCTAAGGGCACATATCTATCAGTGTGCCAAGCAAGAAAAAAAACTCGACTCGGAAGTCGTGCGGGATCTTCAATTAGTAACACCCGTAACAACCTTCCAAAAACTCACAAAGGTGAAATGTTGGAAGATGCAGAACACGCGTGGAAAGGGAAAAGAATTTGCAGCTGAGGATCATGAGAGATGAGAGCAGTTTGCTGTGTTGTGGGCCGAGTTTAGCAAAGAGGAGGAAACGAAGATCTAGGTCTTTGCTGCCTCGAGACAGGCTGCGACATTTGGAAGATTAATTGTAAACTACCTCCTTCAGTAAAAATGTTTCTGGCCACTGAGACACATTGCAGAGACTACGGAGTCGGGTATTCATACAAAGGCCTTTGATTTCAATGATTAATGATAACACATCAGTCGAATGCCGATTGAAGAGCAGTAGAGTTTAGACCTGTGTAACATTCAGTTGGGGAAACAGTGTTTGTTCTTTCTTTAAATGCATAAGCACTAGAAATATAACCAGCTTACTTTTGTATTTATGCATATTCTAATGGCACCGTGATCCTTAGTGAGGACGTCAACATATAAGGAGAATTTTGAAGTGCAAATTCATTCTTCTTTTGACTGTGGTTAATCGGCGGAATATGCTCGCCGTGTCGGATAGGCATGGGAAGAATCATAGATCTTAAAAAGTTTCAATAATTGAACTAAATGAATCTTTTTAAACTATGAACTGTTGACAAAAATATTTCTTCAACTCAAGAGTGATGTTGGCTGCAAATTGCAATCAAAATATCAGTTTCATGTTCTTTTGTAGTTATATTCAGGTTGCAAGTGACTACAACGTCAATGGCATCAACGTTTCATACCTAGAATTGGACTCTCGCGCGACCGCGCTCTTAATATTTGCAAAAACCATTATTTGATGGCTGACCGGTCGGAGTGCACATTTGAATAATAGCCAGAGTTTTGCTTTTTCGTCGCCTAAGAAGACGTTGATTCTATGTAGACAAGATGAAAGGAGCTCATTGTGCCAAAAAGGACAAATCGGACCTCGCGAATCCTTTCAGAGTTGCATCGATATCAACTCCCAAACTTTTGCAAAACACAAGAGGCCTAGAGCCCTAATGCGGATTATGATGCAATGAAAAAGTAGGAAAAGTGAGACCAGTAAACGAAATTAAGTAAAAATGGTGAATGTTTTTTTCTACAGGAGAGATAAAACCTTAGTTGTTATGATTGTTTTTCGATTGGGTTGAGTTGAATCATGAATAGTTAAGCTAAAAACTTTCATTATGGACATTGCTCTAAAAACCAAGCACATATCTTTTGAAGGCTTTTATTGATATAACGATAAATTGTCTGGGCATTTTCTCTGTACGAAGATTTTTTGGGGAACTTTTCAAGCCCCTCACAAACAGAGATTTGGCTTTTGTGGCAGTTACCTTTTCCTTGCTACGATGCAACGTACTCGACACTTTCTGCGACACCTTGCACCATCTTAAAATATCAGCCGAGAAAAAAGGCAAGTAAATACAAGCGAGTAGGGAATTTCTCAAATATAAAAAAACTCCTGATGACCTGCGGGATCTTGGCTTGATAAGAGCTTCATAATGAGAAAAACTGAAAAATTTCCCTTGACGCGTTAATAGGTAATGTCAACATATTATATTAGAGTTGTATTAACCAAACAATTACTATAAAGCCAGCAAATTCTTGGGATGAACATCTTGAAAATCTCGGTTCAGTACAGCACTTATACTGTATAAGAAACACCTTTTCATTCAGAAGTAGATAAAACGAACTCGAGCAAACAAAGACGCTCTCTCTATGTGAGGAAAGAAATCAAAACAAGAGTAATTTTCCGAACGCTATTTGCATACGTGTCGCTGAATCGGATTAGAACTCATGAATGCTCTCGAATCAATATATCATGTATTCTGTTGTTCTGAACACCATATTTTTTACGAGCCGTACAGTCCTCATTCGACTTGCTATGCAGGACTTTGCTCGTTCTTATAAATTAATGCTGCTGTCTGATCTCGAAGAGTAACGTCAGATTAATAAGTTGAAGGGCAAACAATAAGTCCTTTCTCAAGCATTCGAAATGCGTGAAGCAATGCGAAATTAAATTAAGCTCAAACGACGGACATCCAACACAGTATGAAGGACAGTAAGAAAACCTTGCAGATAGGGACTGGAGTACCAACAGAGTTTTACGTTTAGGTGGAAATCAACTGGAGAACGATTGTTAGTTCATATGGAAATCATGGTGCGAGGCATTGGGAAGATGGCGCCCGGGTTCGAAGAACAACGGAACTCAGCCGGGATAAAGATGAAGATCGTAGCCTTGAACGCCGTAGGAAACAAAGGGATTGATTCAATTCAGTTGTGGTAAAATATACTGTTAAAAAGGTTTCTAGTAGGGGCACAATTTCGTTTTGTCGCCACAAGCATCATTAGCAAAGAAGCCAATTCCGTCAAGGCTTATGTTTCATGAATCAGTGTGCAGTATCGAATTTAGATTACCCCTATCGACTGTATTGTCTGGAAGTGGCTAGCAGCGTCATGAATCATTAACAAGCATTTGCTAGTTGAAAAGTGCCTATGCCCAGCCTTCTAGAAAAATAATTACAAGAAAAAAACCCTCGTTCATTCTTGTTGATGTCTACAGGGCTTCGAGACTACAATGGCGGTAAGTCCAGTGGACGACAGCAAGAAGGTCTTCGCCCTTCTTACACTTGTGGTTATGCAAGTCATGCTAATAACAACTGAAATTTTAGATATTTAGAACTTTGTGATATGTATATAGTATATGCAAATAAAAAAGAAATTTGTGTAACAAACGAAACGGTTCTTTCTTCATGTTTGTATGTTGTCGTACATGCCCAGAATATCTCGACAATTTCGTTGTTACGCTCAGCTTGACTTTGACTTCCATTTGATTTTTACATTATCTCTCAAACATCCTTTGATAATTGATTATTATATATAACGCCAGCCTTTCTGTGTCTGCTCGCATGGCTTTTCTTTCAATTATCTGTGTCTTTTGGCAGGGATTCTCAGTCCTCGAAACTTTGAGGAGATTTACATGTAAGTCACTTTCATAAACAGATATACATTCTTACAATTTTTGGCTAGATTTTTGGCTCTTCTTTTCACGGTGGATTATCACTTTGTACCAGTGTTTTACAGCAATGTATTCAAATATTGAAGAATGGCATGACTAGAAGGCTGATATGAAAGTGAACCAGAAAGCCAAAAGGGCCATATTGAATCCGCCTGTATGCATGGAATTCAACCACACGCATTTCCCTCTCTTCATAAAGTTTCATGGGTATTCCCAATACCAAAAGAAATATCCATTCTTTACCGAACAAAAATCATTTTTAAAAAAGTTTTGCTTGGTCAAAGTACGTTCTAAATCTAGTTATGTACTCCGTTCATCTGGTGAAGAATTCTGTGGGAAACGCAACAGGATTATGTGTGTTCTTTGGGGTCATTATATCGTGTTCAGTTCCTGTGGTTGTCTAGCGCCTTTCAGTTTTGATTAAATTGTGGTCAGAATGCATCACGCATATTAACTTTTATTCAAGTTTTGGTGTTCTACAAATTGTGAAAAGAAAAGAAGAAACTTAAGTTTCATTATGAGTGGCAAAGGCAAACCTAATCTTTGCGCGAATCATAAGATGTAATACGTACAGACTGTTCAGTAATTACTGATTGGAATTTTTTAGCAACAACACTGCTTGAAAATCCTGCAAAATGTTTGTTTTGGTTTGTTTAAGTTTGACCCGCTGTAGCTTTAGTACAACTTGTCTGGCTCATTTTCAACTAAATTTACCTTTTTGAGGTCAAGTCTGACATTATTTATTTAGCAATGATATCAACATTTCATTTCACTCAATTTCTTCACTGTTTCGTAAGCTCGATGTCAGGCATTTGCCTACAATTTTGAATCTCGAATATAAAAATTGACCAAACCGTGAGAAAATGGACGTTATAAATTTGCACTCACTGTGTTCATTATACATTAATTAGTCTACTAAATTTGGAAGACTTTGACAAGTATTGCACAGACAAAATATAAGCCCCTTTGTCTTAGGTTTTGCACGCAAAGGTTAGGGGTTCAAATAGAGCTAGAATGTTGTGAAAGGTTTCGACAAGCCGGCTATGAATTTAGCTAGGCATGAAAGGTGTTAGTGTTTGAGTGAATTTATTAAATGAGTGACTTTCGTGTGAGAAGACTGTTTGTGGCTTGCCTCCAATGAGAGGAAATTGCCCTAAATAAAACGTTGTTTACAGTTGTTTATCAAACTAATTAGGGGATTCTTTATAAACCCGCAATGTCCCACCCCCAGTTCAAGATTTATAACTCGACTCCGCCCTCCTGTCGAGGCGTTTTAGCCTTTAGAAAACTCAACTGAGAAATCATGGGAAATTTCTAACGAGAAATGTGCTGTATTACGATGAGACTCTGCGACATACAATAGAATGACATCTTGGACTCCATTGTACGCAGCACTTCCGAACGCAGGCGGTTTTGTCATTGTTTGGGTACCTAATGCGATTCTTATCTGTTTACTTGGGCAAACCTTCTCAAACGTGTGCAAATATTGGGTCTTTATTTTACGAAAGTTTACAAAAACTTAGTTAACAACCATATAGCAAAGTCGCTCCCTTGATCGTTGATGTGGCCCTGCCGACGAAACGGTTTTCATGACCATTCGGTTTCGCCATGTTAACCGAAGCGAATGTCTTCTAGACAGGCTGTTCGTTTTTTCATATTTCAACCCATCAAAACTCATAACAAAGATTCTCTGCTCTACTGCGGTTGGTAATTATCAAATTTGGTTCTAAAACGGCATATTTAGAAGCGATAAATGTAGTATTAAATTAATTTCCACGATTCGGTCACTATACAGCTTCGCGTTCTTTGGCCAATGGTTCCTAAATTGGAGTCTTTCCATCTCTTTTTGTCACTAGCAACTGTTAGATCCAAATTTCCCCCTAAATGTGTCATTAACCTGGACCTAAAAAGTTTTCAAAGTATCTCAACTGATCAGCTTAACACCCTGGTGGCTTAAATGGTTTATTCAAGTTTGTTCGTAGTCACAAAGAGGGAACGAAACCTTCTTTTGCATGCTTTGAACTGAATTTGTAATTTAGAGGATTGAAACGTGGGTTCCAACTTAAGAATGCCAGTTGTTGTATTACAAAACAAAAACGATGGTCACAATAACATCGAAATAGTTACATTGGCTATCAACTGACGTACCAGAAATCCCTGTTGAGCAACTCCCAATTCCGTGAATGATAAAGCCGTCCCTACATAACACTCACAATAGCTCATTTTCTTCTATCCTGTTATCAACGATATTTCCCACTAAGTCCATTGGAATTTAGACGCAGCTTTAGCGTCTGTACTAAAGTGTTTCTGAAATAAACACTGGACAAAACCGTTGAAGAAGGCCCGGCGTACTCGCTACTAGATGTGACATGTCGACATTTTGGTCGAATTCTGGACCCTGTCAGAGCACTTGGACACTAAACCCTATAGTTCCCTGTTTTTCATCAATGCACTTGGAAATGCGACAAGGCACTATTACGACAACTGTGAATATAATATGCCTTTATTTCACTGTCAACTTGTATTCGATAGAACTAGTTTACAAGTAAATCAACTGATACATACTAGATATAAACCATTTGGAAGACTCCATGCAACAATCATGGCCGCCTAAATCAGATATGAACAGTTGTCAGCTCTTTCTACAGTTCCAGTCATTCTGCGTTCTATCACCTGCAGGGAATGACCGGTGATGAGTTTTAAATATGTATACTAGACAACGGTTTGGCGTAAACTCTTAATCATTACACGACCGCTTCTCAATTATGAGTATCACCCTCCCAAATTACAGCCATTCTAAAGGAATGAGGAGTCATTAACTGTAATCCACCTTCATAAACTGGTGTTTCCATGCTGCTTCTGTAATTAACAGTTCCTTTTATAGATTACGATTCTCAAATAATTTTCAATAATGTTTTATTTGCTACCTTAGATGACAACACCGATGTCTCTAATCTTCCCATACCGTAGCCCTCTCGCTGTGCTACAGCTATTGTCCCTAATACAATAGCAAAGGAACTGAAGGAAGCTCTTCAAATGCTCACTGAATTTTTCTTCCACAGCGTGTTCGCAGTCATCATGAGTTGTGCAAATAATCTCTGCAACCGATTTTCAATGGGAGGATAGACACACTTTTGGAACATTTTTTTGAGATTTCGTTCAGGAAGAAAGGCCAGATGTTTATTGCTACGCTACAGATTGCTGTTTGAGGTTCCCCATCAATTCCAATGCCCAGACGTGTTGCGGCCATCCTGTTCTTGAGCTGCGACGTGGCGGAGCAGAACATCTCTGTTTTTCGTCACTACTCTATTTACAAAAAAATGAATAAGCAAATTAGCAAAAGAAGACTTAATCCCAGCCATCAACAAAACCAAGAAGTCACCTTGATTGTCTCGACATTTCAGAAGTACGCTGCGTGCTCTACCGCGACTGAAACAGGTCAACATGCAAGCACATGATGAACATAAAACAACCAAACAATCTGTTCAGAATTAACTACACATTTAACAAAGAAAAGAAATGGAACCCCATCGAGAACTTTTAAGGTATTGTGATGCGAGAAAATCGCGTTATCTGCTACACCTTCTAAGATTTGGTTCTATAATTTGTAGTTTTCGTGATGAACAAATCTTGTCGGAAGGAATTTCGACGCAGTACCTACCGTGTTCAGTTTCTTCGGTTAACCATAGTCAGTTGTTAAAGTACTTAGGACTGCTATTAAACAGAAAGCAATTAAGAAATAATGACCTTAGCAGGAAACTCCACTCGAAAATTGTATTTTAGTATTTCAAGGTTCCAGTAAACCCCCAGAAATATCATGATGTTTTCCTGTTATTTACCTTTGGCGAATCCACTTGATCAAAGCTACTGCTATCGTTGCTATCGGTTTCGTTGTTGTCTGTTTTTCGGTGGGATTCCTCAGCAGGCGTAATGATTTCCTGGCCCTGGGCTTCGTCTTCGAGTTGATTTTCCAAATGATGAATATAGCTCATAGCCAGTTTCAGTGTTTTGATCTTAGATAGCTTAGTGTCAGATGGAACATTAGGAATGTGTTTCCTCAAATCATCAAATGCAGCATTAATGTTTTGTGTCCTCCTCCGTTCCTTCCTGCTAGTCGCTGCTTTAGGTTTGGCCTTTCGTCTCCTACAGCCTCCACTAACTTCTCGCCTGTTTACGGTAGAACTGCTTTCTCCATCGAAATCTGCCCCTTGAACGTTATGATCTTCCATGTTTCAATATCAGTAACTTTGCGATTTCAAACCGACACGGGTACAGCGAGAATCGTTGATGATATCTCGGTCAGAACTGTCCGTATGGATGTTTTTTATGTGTTCACAACACAAACAGCCGCCGCACAGGTTATACGGAAAGTTTTACGTTTGTTCCTAGAGCTCGTAGGTGCTATTGTTTTCAAACATGTCTCGGTCGGGGGGGAATCCGTCCCATAATCCAACCTGAGGACAGTTCACGTGCGTGCGTGTTGACCGATCCAAGCTTTCGATATCTCTCGACTATTTCCGCTCCCTTATCGGCCTTGACCTAACCTTGAACTGACATATGTTCAATTGTTAATTCCTGCTTGCCAGTTTTTTATTTATTAATTGCAATTTTCGCGCCATAGTTTAAAGCAATCGCAATATTTCGCTTCATCTTGAGAGTTTTTGTTTTTTGTATCAAGTCTTACAATTGAACAAAGGTTCCCACTGGAAAAGGCGATCTTTTTCCTCAGTCTGAAGTTCATATCAAGCCATCAATATTTCTCAAATGACAGAAGAACCTGATGTATTTCATTTGTTGTCAATTTGCACGGTGTTTTAAACACTATTTGTATTGACAGTTTAGGAACGCATCTGGAACATGGCGGAAACTTTCGCATAACTTTCCGATCAACGACAGAAAAATTGATCACTATCTTCGATATGCACTTAGAAAATCAAGCCTAGTCTTCCTGATAAATCGTGTCTAATTTCCTGTAACAACGTTCTTGCGTTCCACCGCGTTTCAAAAAGATGTCTTGAATGCTTTGAGATTAAAAATGTGCAAATATTGCGCAACCAGTTTGAATTATTGTCCGGCTTGAAAGTGAGCATTCGACGAACTCAGGAAAAGGTACAAGATAAAATTTAGCCAAGCGATAATTCTTATTTTTTATTTGGTAAAATCGTAATCGATGTTTTTGCTTTAGGTTTCCGTATCTGCCCCCATCCTTTGTCATGTCACGTTCTTCAAATAAGACTGATTCGGTATACCTCATCCGGCCAGCTGCATTATGACCACCAACCGCTCTCACTTAGATCCTGGTTTAATACAAAGGATTCACCAACACACTGCAGGATCATGAGAGAAAAACCGAGAATGGTTTTCAGTCTGATCAAAGTGCAAGATATAAAGGTCATAGAACAATTCAGCCATATGAAAACCGATTCTATGTTGTACCACACTTAAGTGAGTTGTGCACCTGAGTATTTGAATTATGGGGAGGGATCGTGGCAAGGCGTTAATACCAGAATCTCTACCGCAACTAAATAAATGGAACTCCGGGCGATCCATGGAATCGCGTATCGATAGCTCGCAATGTTATCAATTATAAGCATTACCTTGTAAATGACAGCTTAAAAACCACAATATTTGGAATTATGAAAGTCGGATTTCTCTTCGTTAAAGCATCACGGCGACAGATCCAGTTGAATAGTGATGTTGGGAAAACGAGGTGAGAATCGAAGTACATAAAGCTCTTCGTCTTTCAGCGTGTCACAGTTAAATCCATTGTAGTCTTGACACTTTATGTCTAAACTGTTTTAGCTTTTCTTTCATCGTATGATATACATGACTAATTAATTTATATTTGAGAGGAAGCTTTGACCTTCACTCCATTATTAGCAGCTTAAGTCGATCGTAGGAGGGTATAATTTAATCTTGATCAAACCTTTGGCAACCCACTCAGTTCAATGTGTTGGCTGTTCTGAAAGCTACGATCAAAAAGTCAATTAAAGGAATTCAAGGGCTAGAAAATAATCCAATCTCACAGAAAGACAGTTTATCGTGAACTTGCAGTTGATAAAAATACATAAATACGTTCTGTGTGCCCACTCACTTTGTGGTTTGACCTTGAAGCCAATACAATATTTTTAAAAAAGTTAAATCTCTTTTTAATTTCCTAGCCCCAAACATTTGCTTTGTCTACATCTTCGCCCGGGGGGGGGGGGTACTCCTTGGAATTTTTGGTGGGGGTGTGCCGCCCGCATCTCCAAATCCACACCCAATTTCAGACCAAAAATGCCATTTCCCACACCCGTTTTCAGACCTGGCTTCAAAAATCCATACCCGTTTTCAG
>OMLO01001946.1_pt1 | contig 16338 bp, 14 predicted proteins | sample 1674811 | NCBI WGS metagenome assembly OMLO01 (sample SAMN06265003, study PRJEB25207) | coral metagenome | isolation source: Coral host | place: Mexico:La Bocana,Puerto Morelos, Mexico | collected 2008-11-13 | reverse complement strand
AATAAACTGTTCTGAATAATAGAAAACAATATATTGATTTGAGAGATTGATTTAGTGACACATATGAAAATAGTGTTCGGAAAATTACCTAACATTTTATAAACTGTAATAATAAATAAACTGTAATAAACTGTTCTGAATAATAGAAAACAATATATTGATTTGAGAGATTGATTTAGTGACACATATGAAAATAGTGTTCGGAAAATTACCTAACATTTTATTGTTTTGATTTCTTTTCTCAAATGGAAAGAGCATGTTTGTTTGCTTGAGGTCGTTTTATCTACTTCTGAATGAAAAGGTGTCAGAAGCTGTCTCTTATCCAGTATAAGTGCTGTATTGAAATAAGATTTTCAAGGTGTTCATCCCAAGAATTTGCTGGCTTTACAGTAATTGTTTGATTAAATGCGTCAGGGAAATCTTTAGTGGGGAAATTTTTCTTGTTATGTTGCTCTTATCAAGCCAATATTTCACAGGTCATCAGGAGTTTCTTTTCGTATGTGTGAAATTCCCTGAACTCTTGCACTTACTTGTCTTTAGCTACCTTTATCTGTCTATCAATCTATATTTGTTTCGTAAACTTGGTCTAAAATCTAAAATGAGTAATACTAATTTGCCGGCAAACAATATGCACCAGGACAATAGGGAATAAAAAATTCCCGGATGTGAGTAAGCCATGCCAGGTGACCTGGCCTTCCTACCTCACTTTTGAATTGTGCATGCTTCGAAGTTGACGTTAGTCAATTTTCTGTGTGATTTTTCAATGTTTGCCGTGCAGCACCAGAAGCCTTGGGGCTTTTCTTGGGTTCTCTCAACAGTCCTAAGGAGTGTTCTTCGTCCTTTCGGAGATTAAACGTTTGCCGGTCGCTTCTGTGTTGCGTTCTTGTTCCACGTGGCATTTGCGACTTGATGGTCCGCCATCTTGGTTTTTTTTTTTCGCGACCTTGTTTCGGCGGTCCGGTACCCTTCCGTTACAATAAGTGTGCTTTGGTTGGCACGTTTTCTACCTGCCAGTACTCATGGCATATATTTTTGGACTGTTTTTCGTTTTCACAGGAGTTCTTGTTTCTTGGTCGCATGTCTACTTTGAGAAAAGGGAATAACGAACCGACTCCGGCAAGGGTGGCTGATCCGCTGGAAGTTTCAGATGGCTCGGCCGTGGTTCTCGACCCATCGTTGCCGCTTAACATTCTTGCCGATTTGCAACGACAGATCAAAACCAATCATGCTCTTGTCCAATCCCTCAGAGAGGAATTGCATCAGGATTGTTTGACACATTCATCATCTCTTTGGTGCATAGAGCTTCTGGGATTCCAGATGACAGTATTTCTCTGTTTGCTAAGGAGTCAAGCTTGCACGGGACAACAGCCCAAGAAGCCTCCTTCAGGCACCCCACTAGCCTTGATTTGGATGGGGAGCCATATCTGTCACGACCTTAAGTGGACTCTCACAATCTAGGGTTCTCAGAGAACGTCCTTTATGTTGCAGACTTATTGCAACTTCCAAAGAGGAAGGATGACTCTGCAAGCTTTCGTAATATGAGGCAGAGGCACGGAGCACTTCTTCCCTGCCACCCTCTCTCTCAGTTGCCCACTGGCTGAAGGAAACCAACAGCAGGTTAAGGGGCTCTGAGGACACAAAGGTCCTCAAACAGCATAAGAATGCTCTCCAGGTGCACCACAAGGGCATGGTGGGATTGGGGGTTTTCTCCTCCACTCATCATAAGATTTTTCCCTTGTCATCCTACCATATTCATGATCATGTTGTTGAGCCTATGCCTCAAGTGCTAGACGCTGACCATGTTATGTTGGGCTGTGCAGAGACCTCCGTTACCATTAAGGCTTCAGAGTTTAAAGCCATTGAGTCCCTCATCAGAAGTTCCTTGAGTGTGCTATCTTACATTGAGCATTTTGATGTTGCCTCCACAAAGCTCCTTCAACAGCTGCTCTGGGAGGTGGGCCAGGGTAATCAGGAGGGTCGGTCACCACGGGCCCAGATGCTACTCAATCTCAAGCTGTCACAAGCTAGGGTACTCTCCCATCTTGCCAACATCAAGGCTAAGCTCTTGGGTAATGTGGTGCTCGCTAGAAGGGATTCATTCCTGGCCTGTTCTCAAGTCACAGGTGACCAGCAACTTAACAACTACCTGCGAACTACTCCTATGACCCACACCTCATTGTTTGTGGGAAAGTCACTCCTGTGGGAAAGGAACTGGCTGAACAAAGGAGGCGACCTTCAGTCCTTCAGGTAAGAAGGGCTGCAGTTTCTTCCACTCCTGCAGGACAGCAGAGCCACTCTCCCTCGTCAAGGTCAAGGGCTTACCCAGCCAGGTCTCATAACTCGCGCCAATCTTTGCCAGTGTCCTCTACTCGGGTGATGCCAGCAAAGCGTGGGGGCCATCAAACATCAGGAGCCCCTGCAAAAAAGCGTAGAACAGGATCAAAAAACTTATGACTGGACGGGGTGGTGGCCTCCCCCTGTCCAGCCCATCATTTTGCAATAGACCTACCTTTCCCTTCAGCTTCTGTGGGCAGCCATCTTTCCCTTTTTTTACATGCTTGGAGGTCCATAACAAGGGACCAGCATGTTTTGCATCTTCTCCAACATGGACTTCATCTCAGTTTCCGGTCTCAGCCGCCTTTGACCTCCAGCCCGGTGCCCTTCCCTCTGCCAGAGGCCAGCAGCAAGAGAGAGCACCTAAGGGCCGAGATTCTAGCCATGTTGAAAAAGGGAGCCATTGAGAGGGTATTGAACAAGTCCTCTCCGGGATTTTACAGCCTGTTGTCTCGGGGGTTCCAGTTTCGGGTTCTGCCCTTCGGGTTGTCAGTGAACCCAAGAGTCTCCGCCTGCGTAGTAGATGCAATGATGGCCCATGTTCGGTCACTGGGCTTTCAAGTTCATCATCATCTGGACGACTGGCTCCTGAGGAACAAGCAGTTGGCTCACCTCAGGACTCAGACTCAAGGCCTTCTTCACTTAACAACCTGCCTGGGATGGATTCCCAGCCTATAGAAGTCAGAGTTAGCTCCAACTCAAGACTTTGTCTTTATCGGCACACATTATCGAACCGATCTGGGGCTGATGTTCCCTCCGGCAGTTCGGTTACGAGAAGCAGCCAGTCATTCTCGTCGGTTTGCCTGTCATTCTCGTCAGTCATTCTCGTCGGTCTGTCTCGAGTGACAGCTCGGGACTTTCTTTCACTTCTGGGAAGGTTGGTGTCAATGTCAGATCTGGTGCCCTTAGGTCGTCTCAGATATCGGCCTCTTCAACTTTACCTGTTAGTTCACTGGTGACCCAGTCAGGGTCAGCTAGCAGACCGGATTCCGTTGGATCATCCCTTCTTGGACCCATTTCTGAAATGGTGGACCAAGCCGTCCAATGTTCTTCAAGGGAGACCCATTCAGGCTCCTCCCCCTCAGTTGGCCATATACACCGATGCCTCCACCAGCGGTTGGGGGGCTTAGGCTTTTTTTAAGGTTTTTTTCTACACAGCCTGAGTTGGGGAGCTTCTTTGCATCACATGAAAAGTGAGGTAGGAAGGCCAGGTCATCTGGCATGGCTTACTCACTTCCAGGAATTTTTTATTCCCTATTGTCCTGGTGCATATTGTTTGCTGGCAAATTAGTATTATTCATTTTAGATTTTAGGTAAGTATTACTCATAAATATCAATTTTCCCGCGGAAAATGACATTTTAAGATCATGTGACCGCAAGTTTGTTTTTCAATCTGTTGTAGTTGTAAATGTCATGGTAGCAAGGAAAAGGGAAGTGTCACAAGCCAAATCTTTGTTTGTGAGGGGCTTGGAAATTTTCCCCAAAAGATTTTCGCACAGAGAAAATCTGAGACAAATTATCTTTATATCAGTGAAAGCCTCCAAAAGATAAATTGTGTTGCTCGTTTTTTAAAGCGCTGTTGATAATGAATGTTTTCAGCTTAACTATTCACGATTGAACTCAACCTACTCAAGAAACAATCATGATAACCACCAGGGTTTTATCTTTTCTTTCAATAGAAAAAGTCATTCCCCATTTTCACCTAATTTCGTATACAGGCCTCACACCTTGCACAGAGACCAATGATAATCATTGCAAACTTTAAAAAAGCATCTGCATTAAGGCCTGTAGGCCTCTTGTTTGTAAGTAGAGGCCTTAGGGTATTGATTTCAGGTTCCGTTCTGAAACAGGTTATTGAAAATGTCTTTGGGTTTGAGAAATGTGATGCACACCTTCACCTTGAAAAACTTTTTGGACTACCATTGCTTGCTTGGCTTGTTCACGGACAAGTTGTGAAAACTCTTCAAAACCAGCTATCCTACCTTTCGTACTCTTGGTCTTGTTGTTTCTTTCAGTCCATTGCTTCTGTCGCACTACATGTACATGAGTTGTTTTTAAATCGTCCATGTGAAACATGCCTTTCATAGCAGACTTTGCTTGGTCAAGAGCAATAGAGAAATTTTGGAGAGCTGAGCCATTGTTTGCTCTGATAGGTTGCCGCAAAGACAGTTTTAGTGATGCATGTGGGCATTTGCAATCTTGAATGGATCTCGAACTGTCTCTTTAGCAGTCTCTTGGCCTCTTTGTAGGATCCTACTGACTTTCTTTAAAGACAGCCATGAATAACTTCGTAAGCTTTACCTAAAGTGTACAGACTCAATCACAGGAAATTTCAAAGCTTCTCCAAAAAACATTGGAGGCTCACTCAATGATAGAAGGCTCCTTGCTTGCTGGGAAATCATAATTTGAGACAATTCTGTTTGCTTTCTCTGTATGTCCACAATAAAAGGTTTGTCCTGTACTGCCCAGGGATTACCGGTAACAGAAAATGTTGTTGAGCAACCAGGAGGGCTATGAACTTGTTGCGGTGTCTGCAGGTCCAGTAACTGATCTCATAGAATACACAGCTGCAGACTCATCTACAAAGTGGGATTGGGGTAATGAAGTATGTATACTTGTGAGGTTCATTACACACCCGGAAGTCACAAAGTCGATATGGTCCTTAAAGTAAAATGCTGCATTTCCTGATCTGCATGCTGTCATTGGGCGTGTGTAAATGGGGCCTGTTGGCTCCATAGTATATCCACAAGTTGGACTCGTAGTGATTTTTACAAACAAGTAGGAGCTGACATGGGCAGCAAGATGGTCCCAAACTAGTATTTCTTTTTGAGTCAGCGCAACAGCTTTGTGCCTTACGAGATTCAACAACATTGCACCATAGACACTGCAATGAGCAGCTAACCTTGTCATCAGGTCGGACATCTCCATGCTCACACACCTGTTGTCGTACCTGTCACCACATTTCCACTGACACCAACCTCCAGTGCCCTCGATCCTCCATTGTTATCAGCAAGGATCTTACCGGTCAAACATCTGGCTCAGTCCATGGATTCTCCTTTTGCTATTGCCCAGCCATCTACATCAGTGAAACTGGGCGTACTCTGAGACAACATTTTGGCAAGAACATTTGAACAACTTAATTATATTACCTCCCCAAAATCTCATACAAGTACATGCACGATTATTAATTATTTTGATAATTTGCAGCTGTCCAAGTAAATTCTATTGTCCAAGTTAAGAAGTTATTTGGACAGTGCCATATGCAACATGATTATAATTATTGTAGGACTTTATGCTTGTCCAACCTGGAAATAGATGCAGTCATAAACTTTCTCAAACAGCCGAAGAGGACTTAATGAGTCCAATTTTTGTTGTTTTTTTTCCATATTGGACAGCACATAGTCCCATTACTATTTACACTGTACATGAATTATTAAACATTTTTTTTCCATTTTGCCCTTGTTGGATACAATGTGGTTACAGAAAACTTGGGGCTATGTGCCTCTTTAGTTATCACCTTTCATCCTTATATCCATTATGGGACCGCCTGGTTACAAATCAGTTGTTAAAGGATTGTCACAATTTAAAATCTCTCATTTTGTTTGTATAATTTACGTAGATTTGGCCTGAACGAACAGATCCACAGAAGTTTGTGTATGAAGATATTGCTATAGCTTCGTACCTGCTGGTGAGTACTGAGTAGACTTTGAATGCCAGAAAGGTACGACTTCATTGGGGCAAGTGTAATAATTTGCTTGCACTTGTATGGGAATGCTCCTAGGCAAACTGGTTGGGAAGAGGTACCTGAGTCCTGAACCTAGGATCTTCATCAGGGCAATGAGTAACAGACCAAACCTCTTGCTTTTCCCCTTTTGGAACTCAGTCATAGAATTATTCAATAACCAACATACAGAACCAATGGAACACTATGTGGCTTATCAAAAGTTTCTGAGTCAGAAGTAATACTTTAAGGAGTATTACTGATCTTTATTGGTAAGCGGAGGGAATAGTAAATTTGATAAGCTAAAGAGTAGGGACGGAAAGAGACATGAAATCTGAGCAAAGGGTAGAAAGATAGCGAGAATACCACTGTCCAGTATTTGTAGTTGCACGGTTTTGAATGAAACAATAATTAGAAGGACAGTTGTAAACAAGTTGGAGGATTTACCCACAAACTAAAAGGAATTCTTGTAGCTTAGTGATTTTGGGGCTTATACATGTATGAATGAAAATAAGATATACTACAAAATAACTAAAATACACAATGGACTAGGTTAAAATTAATTACATTAACTGAGATACACTACGTGCACTAATTAGTTGCTAGGTGAGAGTATGGAATGAGAGTATGGAAACATGTACATGTACTCTGTGAGGTTCCCTGCTCTTTCTGCTTGGTGAGAGATGAGAGAGAAACCTCTGGTCACAATTGCTCGATCGTTTGATCAGTTGCCATCCACAACCATGGATAAATAAATAAAAAATACTGGTTTTTGACAAGTTTTAACCAGCTTATTTCTTACACATTACAGAAAGGATCATAAACCCTGCCCATTTACTAGACTGCTAACAATAATCTTCTGCCCTGTCATTGGCTACTAATAAATTACCATTGGTATATGGGAACATTGCACTGACATGGGTTTGCCACATGCACATGTACATGTCAGATTCAAAACTTTTGTCCAATGGATAACCAGTAATCTTTGATCTTTAGCTGTTTGCACAGTTCCAGAAACCATTGCATTACTTAACCTTAACAAGATTTTATTGTCAAAGGAGCAGGATGCAGAAGCACAAGAGTTGGAAGGCAGGTTAAATTAAAGCTAAAATTTTCAGCTAGCTCACATGCTGGACAGTGTGGTCTTCAATGAAGCCAATTTTGGTGTAATTCATCTGAAATGAAAACAAGATGGCGGATTCCAGTGAATCAATCAAAACAAACAACCAAGGGGCAATATTTCTTTCTATTTTTTTTTCAGGGTAGTTTTTTAGGTAGTCCATATAGGTAGTCCATCTAGGTAGTCCATTAGGGTAGTCTATTTTGGTAGTCTATTGTGGTGGTCCATGGACTGGGGGTCAGCGAAATGTACCAACCCTACTGAATAGAAGGAGAAGGGAACCTCTGTCATGCAGGGTAGGTACACAGTTGTGACACTAATGATTTGCATATATTAGTACTATAGAGTACTTTTTCCATGTTTACATAGTGTCATCTAAACACTTGGGATTGCAGAATTCTTCAAAGTTATGCAAATGTTTTGAATTCTCTAAACCACTCTTGTGTTTAAATGAGGCTATGTAAATATGGAAAAAGTCCACTGTTACCAGATCATATAAAAATGCTTGCCAGGCACTAACACTACACTCTTATCATATCAATTTCGCACTGCCCCTGCAAAATCTTGACTGAGATATCAGCGAGGTCTCGCGGATATGTTGGTGACGAAAAACTCACCAAGAATATTGGCTGCTGCTTCTTCAGAAGAAGCTTTTTGTTGGTCTGAGACAGAAAACCTGGAAGTTTTATCGGATTCCATTGCTCAAATGTGACCAACTTAAAATGAGATTTTACTGTCACGCCAGTAAAATATAGTTAATGGAGCGTGACGTACGTTCCGAAAGAGCCTTTCATGGCGGCATCACTTTCTATAGAGCTATTGAGCAGTTATGTTCCAAAGGTCAGCAAATTGTAAGCCTTATTGTAGCTAAACTTAAAACATTGTAGCTTTGTTACCTTCTAAACTTTATAACGTACCATTGCATTGGTGTAAAGCATTAAAGCACTATTCATGTTTAAGATGTTACACGTGCTAGGGTAAGATGTTCGGTAGTACAGCCTTTTCTACTGGCTTACAAGCAGACGAACGTCTCCATATAAAAGCTCGGACAACTGTTCAGAGTCCATTCTGAGTTCGTCTAAGCAACGTAGCTATTACCTCTTGTAAATCTATTGTTAATTTTCCCTCCCTCCCTCCCTTTGGAGACGAGGTTGGTCATGTATTCCTGCATAATAAACAAAGGGTCACTCCTGTGTGGTGCAGTTAAGTCTGCGAAGCGACTTCCCCCAAGCTTGTTGTTTTTTCATCGCCTTTGAACATCGCTTGCTAATCGATACTCTTGTCCGATCCAGCACGTGCTGTCTGTCATTCAGCTCGTAGTGCTGGGGAGATAAGTGAGGTTGTTTTGTCACGCTATCGCCGGAAGTCGCATGGACTAACCAAACGCAAGGCAGTGTTCCCCCATTAACGCCATCACGAGTTGTTTGCATTCGAATAATAGCTCCGGCCCAATTGCAGTTGCCACTGTTAACTTACTCTCGCTAGGAACAACGACATTAATAAATTTTATACCAACACAAATCTGTTCGAATTTTACTTGCTTCAAAGCTTCTGTGAGACCACAGGTTAAATTTCACTCTTTTTGCTATAGTAAACCAGATTAAATGAACGGTTTACAGGTATTTATGGAAAATACTTTCTTAAGAAGCCGACATGGTGAGACCTGGCTAGACTACTTCGCACCACATATTTCTATACGGCTCACTGAACGTAACTTTGTACAATGTACAAGCAAAACAATTCTGACTACTTGTTTTTTATTATCAGTTATAATCATTATAGTTGATTTAATTTTCAAATTGCAACTCAATGAAGGATAAAGGATTGAACATTGAAGGACTGATGAAGAAGAGAATCACTTTTATTCAGATGCCGCATGTAAAAATGAAAGGAAAGGAATTGTAACATTTTAAAAATGAATTTTTTTTTAAGAAACTCATGGAATTGAAGAGGCTTCTTGGTTATATTAAAGTTTACAACAACCTTGAAAAATATATATATATGTATTTTGGTCCAAAAAATGCACCAGAGTGCACCTCTGGGCATGCAAAATTTCAAAATCAGCTGGGGGAGGCCCCCCAGACCCCCCCCCCAGCAGGAGGGGGGAAAAAACTCCCGCACCCTCCCCTCGCATACCAATCACTGGCGCGCCACACTTATCCTCCGGCTACTTAAGATTTTCCTCCAGCTACTTTTTTACAAATTGAAAACCCTGCACACAGACCTAAAATTCGGAGAAGTTTCTTCTTTATTTATCTTCTATAAGATCATAACGGTTTTGATTATTTTTGTGTGTGTGTGTGTGTGACAGTGAAAATGATCTACTGCATGAAGGTTGTTAGTCAGCTATTAGAGAGCAAAGAATGAGTGTGAGTGTGGACCAGCTGATGAGATTGGTCATTGATGGACAATGGAATTAATTGTTATTAATAGTGACTGCAAGAAAAGCTTCAAAATTGTTTTTACTTCTTTATTCTTATCTCTTCTTGAAAATTAGGTTTTTCTTCTTTTATGGAATTTAATGATCTCAATATAATTATTTTGTTATTGTATATCAGGGCTTTACAGAGATAATAAAGCATACAGCAACTGTAAAGAGCTAAAATGGAACAAGGGTGTAAGTTGCCAGCAAAAACATTCTTGATACCTTTTATTTTAGTTGTTCTTTAATGATGTTATAATGCCCACTGCTGCAGGGGTTCCAATTATGTTTTTTGACAGGAGGGTAATTGATCTTGTACTCATCTTGCATTGTTAAGTTTCTGACTGGAAATTATTATTTATCTGAAGCTGATATTTTTATTCGCTCGCAAGACTACTAAGGCTAATTTCACTTTCCCAACGGACCATTAAACTTCTCTTTTCACTTGCCCAAAACTCAAATGTACTTGCTATGGGCAATCAGACATGGTCTTTTCCTACCCTGACTTGGTTCTGCTTCTTAATGTTTTGAGGATAGCTTGGGTGCCATATAGATCAAGAGCATGACATAGTGATAGACAACAAGTCAGAAACTCGCAAATTATAAAACAATTCAATCGCAAACATTATAGTGTTTTAGTAATTTTGTTTTTCTTACTACTGATAGTAATTTTTATTGTGAAACTGCATACTCCCATTTTTTTTTAATGTACTGGTTTAAAAATTTAAAGTAAAACTAAAAATTGAGCCATTCACAGGGCTCTTCCAGTTATCCGATTCAATTCTCCTTCTGCTCAAGTATCTTTTCATTCTCACTTGCCTGATGGGCAAGCGATCCGGCAATTCATCTGCCAACTAAGTCATTAAAAAAGCAAACTAGGACTTGCCCAGGGTAAGCGATATTTGAGAGATGTTTGTCCCGAGGGCAAGCTGGAATTCAATTTTTTTTTTCAGCTCTGGTTCATATCCAACGGTTTTGATTTGTTCTTTACAGGGAAGTGGGATGTCATTCAAGTATTATGGTATCCCTATTTTTGCATTAGAAGATGAGAATGAGGTGGAATACATTCTTGAACAAGTGAGTCATAGATTAAAAACCCTAGTATGAAATGGTTCCATGTTGCTGTGAGTCTGTTCTGTAATAGATCACAGATGACATCAGAATGTGATAAGAACAAAAATGAGCCACACAAGGCAATAGTGAAGTGAGTCACTGATGTTGATGTGATGTGCTCTATTTTAAAATGTACAATGTATTAATGTGTCTGACTGATTTTAACCTAGGTTAATTTGTTGTGATCTAGCTTAAATTTTTCAAACCGGCTTATTCTTTCTCCCTCCACTTTTCAGGGGGGTTTTTAAGCAGAAGAATATGCACACAACCCACCCCACTTAGTCCCTAATCGTACTCTGCCATTTCAGGATCCCATTTTAACTCCCCTCTCCTTTTGAAATCTCCTTGTATTAAAATGCACCAATTCTGATTACAGTGTTACCGGAAATACAACTTAAAAGGAAATTCTGACTATCCACTGTGTGCTGCACAGCTCAAGGATTTCATGTTTGCTGCTAAAGATACTCCGACCTGTATCAGAAAGACAAATATGCCCAACCCTACAGGCAGTAAGTTCTGTTTTTAAAAGTTCCTGTGAAGATATTTATGGACTCGAAACAATTGTTCAATACTTGGTTTATCTAGACTGATATGTCAATAACTATGCATGCTTCAAGATGATATGTTTAGAAATTCTCCCGTCCAGTGAGTGGCCCATTGTATATTGCGTAGAGGCCATATGGTTGGTGTATATCTAAATCCCTAGGTGGTATGCTAGTCCAATGCCAGGTTACACCTTTGGGTTACCTGCTCTATATGGATGTCCAGTACCCTTCACCTGCGTGAAGAGAGTAACTGTAAGGGTCGCTTGTCCAGAAACACAATGCAGTAATTGAAGCCAGTGTTAAAACTTCATTGTGTGATCTGAGATCCAGTGTACCAACTGGAAAGCCACTACTCTTAATTGCTGTAAGAGGTTTGATCAAATGATAATTTTTGTACTACAGATGAGTTCTGTCAGCCACTTGGAGACATGAACGTGTGGGGAACATTGTATCCAATTACGAAGAACAAAGAGGTGGTGATGCTGGCTACGAAGGTAATATTATTACAGACAATACAGGACAATCACAGGATCATTGTAATGCAGGGTGATCCAACATAATTAACTGTTTACATCTTACCATGATATAAAATAATGGTTTTTAAAAATTAATAAGCCAAAATTAACCCAAAGTACAGAAAAAAAACAAACATGGCCGCCAACAAAAGACATCGTTTGGAGGCTGAGTCCGAGAAGAGGTCTGGGGACGAAAATAAGCGCACATGATATATCGTCGAAGATAAAAGTCGATGCAGTGATTGATATTTTGTTTTTTATTTATCGCAACAGTAGAAATTACACAGGGACTATTGTTTAAGCTTTTGTTTCCGTTTTAAGAACGATATGCGTAACTAATGTATTGGGTTATACAGAAATCTTTCTAAATATTCTACATCTGAAACACCATTATACGGCTCGAGCGCATCTTGGGCCCCGTAAGTAGTTTTATAGTGCGCCATTTAACGCCTATTTCGCATTCTGCAAAATAGTGGTAAAAAGAGAACAACAACGACATAAGAGTACTAAGAATACTTTTTCAAGTTTGATAAGAAAATGTGTAGCTCCAGAAAATATCCATACCTGTCACACAAAAAGGAATTTTTCCAAGACACCCCACCCCTTTGGAAATTCCAATTTAACTTCATACATTTGTTCACACTGCCAGCACCCTGCCATCTGCAGGAATTTCCAATCCCTTCTGTGGGGCAGGGCTGTGCTGTAGGAGCACCCAGATACCACAGGTGACTACCTTTTGCCCTTGGGCAACTAGAAAAACTTGCTTTTTTCATATAAACTTAGATGCAGGGTCCCCAGGATTTCATAATTCGGAACCTTTTGGTTTCTTGTAATTTTTCTTAGACGGCAGCCGTGGAGGGAGTATTGATATTTTCTGGAACTGCACTATGATGGAAAGTTATCACTATTTGCAGATGTTTGTAGTATTTGTAGTCTAATTGATTAATACTCTAGGTGTAGTATGCACGCTTTGCGGACCACTATTGTGTACCTAGGATTTCCCATGATTAAAGGGAATTTAAAAAGGTTGTTGGTTGTGTGTGCAAATGGCGGCGAGTTTGCTAAAAGTGAAACTGTGTTTAATCTGAAGTAATCCACAATAATCCGGTCTATTCCTGGCGTAAAAACACTACACTAGGTACAATATTTTTTGCTGGTTTTGTAATCCAGACTGTTAGCTGCTAATTTTTGTTTTTCTCCTCCTTTGTCTGCAGTTGGATTCCAGTTCGTATTTTCATGATTTAGCTCCAGGAGTAGAGAATGATGGCACAGGGATAATAGTTGCACTAGCCGCAGCCAAGGCACTTGGTGCTGCAAAAAGAAATGTAGGTTTCTTCAGATTTGCAGATCTGTTAGCAGGAAACTGCCAATTTTTTCACTGTCTTGATCCAAAATTGCAAGCCTTCTAGGAAAAAGGTCAATCGCAAAAATTAAGAAGGCAGTCAGAGTGAGTTGATTTGGATGAAATTGATAATCCCCAAATATATGTTAAATAACTGCTGGCAGACTTTTGATGCTGCTGGAGAAAATTCTAATGGGCTACTCAAGGAATTTAAAGGCTGCCACAAGGTAAATTTTGTGGCTATGACAATAGATTTGCCCTCCTGTTCTGAACTTCTTCATTTAGTTTTTTTTTATTTTCTTCAAAAGAAGTTCAGTTGACTGTTCAAAGGTTTGTATGCTTGTGAAACCTAATTACCTTCCTGCTGAAAACCTTATTGAAACAACAACATCATCTCTATTTTCTCAATATACTGTAAATATACATGTAAATATTTTGACATTTTGAGTTTATTTCTTATATTTAGTATATTTTTGAGGTGGTAACTGTTATGATCTTGTTTGAATGAGACTGGAAGCTAAATGAACTGGTTTTCGAGTTAACCTTCAGTCAACTAGTTATAAGTCTAAAAATAATGATAATAATAATAATAATAATGGTGATGATAATAATGATAATAATAATAATAATAAGGATAATAATAATAATTATGATGATGATGATAATGATAATATTAACAATAATGATAGTAATAATGATAGTAATATTGAAGGACAGGATGGACTAGCATCGTGTTCTAGGAAGAAATAGCTTTGCTTCTCGAATTTGTGTCATACAGTGTGACCTGCTTATGCTTAACAAAAGCTTTTTTTTTTCTTTCAGGGCTCAATATCAGCTCCTAAAAATCCCATCATGTTTACATTTTTTCAAGGGGTGAGTACACAACTGAAAAATCAATCATTGCTGATATGGTAGCCATTGCAGAGAGGTTAAAATAAGAATGTATGGACCATCCTGGGCGGCACAAAAGTGGCCATTGTTGAGAGGTGGGGGTTAGGGAGGTCTAACTGCGATTCTTTACCATGGATTTTACTGTTATTATTATTATTATTTTTAATATTATTATTATTATTATTATTATTAGTAATATTATTATTATTATTATTATTATTATTATTATTATTATTATTATTATTATTATTATTATTGTAATGAATTTATTCCATTCCTAAACTAACAACTACTGGCTGAAGTGGATGTAAACCGGAGTAGAGTTCAAAGTTCCTAAGTACAAGTACAAACGTGACCGACCAAACACAACACAACTAAACTACGAGTAATTTCACACATTTTCATGTGACTCAAAATGTTGATGTCATTAGAGGGGGTCCCTTGAATTCTGCACAATTATTATTATTATTATTCTCAGGAAAGCTGGGATTATGTTGGTTCTTCTCGAATGGTTTATGACATGGAACACGGCAAATTTCCCAGTGATCCATGGAAGGTAAGACATATATCAAATTACAATAGAATCCTATTAATATGGTCCCCAACAGTCCATTAAAATTTGGCCATATTAACAGGATGGGTGAATTAATGTGGTAGGATCAAACCTCATGACTGGTATAAATTTAGTGATGTCGTGGCAGATACATGCCAATTGCGCTTTTTAACAACTGTTGTTCAAGCTTTTGGGATGCAGATATAATTTTCAAAAAATTGAAACTCAAATCAGTGTGTAAAATATTAATCATTGAAAGATGAAACATAGTTGGACTAGGGTAAACTTTAAAGGATTAATATTTATATACAGGTTGGGATTTCAGAATGTTGCCGTGATAACAAGGTGACCATATTAGTGAGGTTTATTTATGTGCACTGATATAAATGGTGTAGTTTCATGGAAAAGAGTCTCATTTTACCTTCAACTAGTGACTGGAAACATAAGCTTAAACACTGTAAAATGCTACTACAAAAACAAGGATCAGTTCTGGTTATGGCTGAATGTTTGTGTTGCCTGTGACAAACAAGCTTTGCCAATAATTTGTTGTTGTTTTTTTTGTTTGTTTTTCTTTTAAGGTTGATGGGAAAAAGGTTCATTTAAACACAAGTAATATCAAATACTTCCTGGAACTCAATCAAGTGGGTCTTGTACAGGATGACCCTCAGTTGTGGGCACATTCTGATCCAGTGTCCAGGATGAAAACTACAGTTACTAATGATAAGGTACCATATAAACAATAAAAATAATGCTTTTAATTATTACTAAGAGGAATTAGACTGACTATTTCCTTTTATTTCCACCTCTTGTGGTAAGTATCGCTGTGAGTTTTCCATGAAAACATGTAAAACAAGTGGCATGTAAAGCATACAGGCACTCTGTCCAGCTTCATTTAAAATGGTGAAGGGTCCTTTCTGCTCATTTATAACCTTTTTAGTAAGGATAAACACATTTCTCTTTTTTCTTTACATACAATGTAGTAGTCTGTAATTCTTTATTGATCACCGTGCATGCTGTGTTCTATAGCTGAGCTCCAAGCAAAGCCCAGCCCCATACCTTAGAAAATTGGGTAGCCCATCAGTCTAAAAACATTTTGCCTGTTACGTGACTGTCCATATGTCCAAACACCACTTTCAAAGAATTCCTTTTTTTTTCTCTATCATAAACTTATTACAATTCGGAGTTTGGCCAAGTCTATATGTTAGTTAAAGAATTATGTTAAACAAGGAAGAGAGCAGTTACTAAAACACACTTTGTCTGGGTCCAGGAAAAAATGTGAACAAGTTTAATGATAGAACCTAGCACTTGAATTAATGAATTTCTGATTGTAGCTTGTGTCCATGAGCTTGCAGAACAAGAATGTTCTCTTATATCTGTTAAGACTGACATATTCAATTTATGTTTTTCAGGTTCAAGAAATGTTGACTATTCTTGAAAGAGCAGGAAAGAAATACAAAGTGGATATTAAGGAACCTAAGCTGCAACTGCCACTGCCCCCTGCTTCTTTCCAGAGATTCTTGAGGTCAAATGACAAAATCCCAGGAATTGTTTTAACAGACCATGAACAGCAGTATAGCAACAAGTAAGAAACCTCACATTGTCTGATTTCTTGAACCCTTGTTTTTTTCCAACCTTCCAATAACTTGAACCAAAAGTCATTTACCTCCCCTCAGTCATACGCAATAATTTTTGCCCTTATTTCTCAAACTACCTTATTACATGAAATTTTGGCGACACTTTAATTTAGCGATATTAGCGATTTTTCAAAAAATCGCTAAATTA
>OMLO01001945.1_pt1 | contig 16339 bp, 14 predicted proteins | sample 1674811 | NCBI WGS metagenome assembly OMLO01 (sample SAMN06265003, study PRJEB25207) | coral metagenome | isolation source: Coral host | place: Mexico:La Bocana,Puerto Morelos, Mexico | collected 2008-11-13 | reverse complement strand
AGTCATTTTGTTTTTCTTCGGCTGCTCAGAGGTGAATAGTACTTGGCTAATCACCTCCGAGCTAGCCAATCAGCACGGGCGAAAAGCACTATTCACTTGTGTGGTATATACTAAAATGAGATATTGGGCTGTTTCCATGGGGTAAGAAGAAAAATGACTCGTACCTCGAACAAACATCAACCACATTGGCTCAAATTTGCAAGATATAGTTATTGTATCATAAGCTACCCAAATGTGTTATCGGATCTAAGGTATTTGGTTTCCATGGCAACAGGCACCAGTCAAATACTGCTTGGTTATGAAAATATGTGGTTTTCAAATATAAAATGAAATTTTATATATTTAACTTCAGAAAACGTCCATAAAGTATTGAGGTGTCTCAAAGCGTTTGCTCTGAGACACCTTAATTCGTTTTTGCTGGAAAGCAAGGATGAGTGGCATTCCTCTGGAATTGTGGCCACATCTGGTGAAAAAAAAGGAAAGAAAAAATAATCATCTCTTTATTGAGCAATGCATCTCACTTTATCGAGCAATGAAAAGTTTATCATAATTATACATCTCGATAAATCAGTGCCAACTACTGACTAATAAAGCAGTGTCAGTGGCATTGCATGTTTCCATAGAAACAGTTACAACATTCTCCATATCTAATCTACATTGATGCTTGATTTGAAGAAACTTTTTAAGGAATTTGTCACAACTGCAATGTGGTTCATCATGAGGTAACTTTTACAGGTCATCTTCTCCCTCGCTACTGGCGTCATCATCATCATCGCTGAATTGACTGTTATCACAGTTGACACAATCTTCCCAACAGGAACATGCATCTGTGCAGTGGAGCACCTATGGGTTTCACACTTTCCTCTGCAGCCACAGCACACTAGCTCCATTACAGATTCCGGGGCTGGCACGATGTCAGTCCAGTCAATCTCAAGCTCCTCTCCTCTAACTCGCCATCCTTGACCATCTGGTCCTTGGCTTAGAATCCGTGCATCCAGTGCATGTTTCCAAACACAGGCTTGGTAGTTTGTGCGCTGTAGATGCTTCTGTAGGGCAGCATGGGTGGGAGGAAGCTGGTACGACTGTAGATTATGGTTTTATTAGAATAACTTGTATCTTGTATCGTTGACCTTACAATAGTTGTTCTTTATTGAGACGCTTGGGTACTGGTCTGCTACAAAGTCTATCCTCCTTGCTTCTCCCGCTTGCCTGACTACTGCACTAAGGACAAGATTCGCAAGGTCAATGAAACGATCTGGTATTCTAGGTAAGGTTTGCAGTAGTGCCATGGCATCTATGATGACAGCAGAAGCATTTGGTAGATTTGGAAGGATCTCTACACCATCCTCCAGAAGCTTCGCGGATTTGTTTGTCTTAGCGAGTGTGCCATCATAGGTTGCAGAGACCAAGGAACAGGTCCTAGTTCGTGAGTAAGGAGATCTCTCAGGTTGATTTGTCGACTCTGTCCAATGACGAGGAGCCTGGCGAAAAGATTTCTATCTGCTCGGAGCACAAAACTCTTCCCCCCTTGGTTCACCGTCTTCTTGACACCTCCACATTTCCCTAGCTTCAGCCTTGGTAGCATCTCGAAGAACCATAGTGCACTGCTGGTCAGTCGGTCTTATACAAATGATACTAATGCAGTCTTTCCTTTCTCTTCCGCTTTTAGCAGGTCTTCTGTCAAAGAGTTGCTTGCAATGGAACCTGAGCTCAGATTTACGAGGTGGTCTGCATTCTCAAATGGATTCCTCCAGTGACTGATCACCTCCATGGTCTTCTGCACGTCTTCTTCATCCCTTCTCTTGCGGACTGAGCCCAACTCCTTGTCACCCTTTCTCTCGTTCTGAGGATGCGAAGAGGCTATCTCTCTGCATCGATCGACGAAGCTGGCTCTTGCATGCGCAGTTAACATCCATAGCTGCACAGCACCCTCCTTAAGGCTAAACCCTATTATACCACCCTTGGTTTTTGTGCTGCGGTTCAAAGTCTGTTTGATTGTTTGGTCGACTGAAAGCTGCGAGAAGCCATGCGAGGTTGTGCATTGTAGACCAAAGTCTCCTTGAGACAGCATGCTTTAAGCATCGGGGTGCTTATCTGGAAGTTCTAACATGTGAACTAGGTACACTGGCAAATACCGTGCGTAACTGGTTTAGTCGTATGCAAAAAACCACGGAAGCACAGCTTTAATGCACTCCAGGTGAAGCTCCCAATTCCTTCTCTCGTGGCCCTGATAAAGTCTCCTCCTGAAGGTCATTGTTATCCCAACAGAAAACGGCAGAAACACTGGGACTGCACACATTCGGCAACAGTACGCCCTTGCGGAGATTTGTTATTTGCTGCTTGGCAATTGCTGTCTCAAGCTCCTCAATCTGGGAAGATGAAAGGCCATGACCAAATCTGTTCAAGAGAGTTACCAGTTCAGCATTCCCAGTGAGGCTTTTGACTGTCACGAGTAGTAGCACATGCTTGGGAGTCTTGGTGCGACCCCGGGAAACACAGTGAATTAGATCCTGTCCTAGTGAAAGAATCCAGCGATGATCATGGTTGGGTAGATTTGTAACCCGCTCAGGACTAAATTCAGTATCTGAGGTAAGATTCCAAACCAACATGTTGTACAGCATATCAGGCACTAAAGCAGCGGCAGGTTGTATCTCATCAGCCTTTGGTGGCCATGAAGGAATTGGCTTCACGTCCAGAAGAAGGTTTCGCAGTTCTTTTGACGCATGATAAGCCTGATGTGCAACATCCTTCCTGGCTCTTGGGTCTTGCTCATCAATCTCCTCTGCTCCAGACTCTAACCCACCATCTCTCATATCTGATTGCAAAACCAAAGACTCAACGATTTCTCCCTTCTTGACATTGGCGCTATAAACAAGCTTGGGCTGGCTAGGATCAGAAGGCTTGCGAAAGTCTAACTGTTATCCAAATGCTCCTTTCAGTTGCTGCTTGAACTTTGATGACCTTCTGTCACTGGTGTTTAAGCCTTCCTTGTTAAGGTGTGAAAAAAAATTTCCAACAAGTTCTGTCATGTTGAGGATTCTTGTTTTAATAATGACTTCACTTTGAAGATAATTACACAATTTGCCAAACGCTGTTCTGTATCCTCTAGATTCCTAATCTTCAGTGGCACAGTTTTGAGCTTTGTTAGTGTGTCAAGGCGAACATAATTCTTGTAGCACGATCTGTGGTATTTAATCTCGCAAGCAATGCAATCCTGTCCCTTTATCTGCAGCAGCACACGATTGTCCCCCTTATCTCTGCTGCTCTGAGAAGGGATGCACTGCCATACTCGCTGATATTCTAGGGTAGAGCTTCCCTTGACCTCGTTCCCTTGGACCTCTACTTGGCAAATAATGAATTTATCAATGTCAAATCTCTGAACATGAGATCTATGGTAGCGTTTCGCTGGTGGTTCTTTACTTGGCTCGTCTGCAGCAATTTCATGATTAGCAGATGCAGGCACGGCCTTGTCAGTAGTCTCTTTGATCTTAGATATGTTGCCTACGTTAGTATGATAGCATTGCCTGTGGTACCCTCCTTTGGGGCCCTCTTTCCAGTGGTTCATCATTGTAAGCCATATGTGGTCATTTCGTCTCAAAGAGTATGTCTCAAACTTCTTCCAGCTTTTCTCCATAAACAAGGTTAATTTCCTGCTACTTTCAGCCACATGCATGACAAAGGCACTTTTTCCAGTTAGACTGCAAGTTCAAACTGGCTAAACGTTTCCTAGAAGCTGGCTTGATCTCTGTCATCTCTTACTCTTTAGGTAGTAACAATTATCGTTTTATTTCACCTAGGAAATTAAGTGGTTGCTTTAGGAGTCATTTTAACAATGTCCTAAAACGTTTATATCCGTGGATGTTTTTACGTTTTTGCATTAAAATAATTTTTCAACTTAAAGTCATTATTTTACATAGTTTTTGTTAAACGTTTGCATTCCAAAAAAGCTAAAAACGTCCTTTTGTTAGCCATATGTTGGCTACTCGTCTTAATGCAAAGCATCATGGGATTAGCCATCATGCTATGCATTGTGGGATAAATACTGCAGGATCTTGGGTAAAGCATATTTCATTCAAATTATTGGCTGGAGAAGTCCCTGATAACAGGAAAAAATCTTCCTCAATCAAATACGGAAAAGAAAGAAAAATGAAAACATTCATTAAATAAAGATATTAAGATAAATAAGGGTAAAACATACATTTTTAAGACATTTATGCATTGTCGGGACATCTTGAATAAAATTAGAATGCTTTTTGGGGCACTTTCGAGAAAACGAACTCAAGTTAAATGTATATAAACTTTCATTTTATATTCGAAAAACCACATATTTTCATAACCAAGCAGTATTTGACTAGTGCCTGTTGCCATGGAAACCAAAAACCTTAGGTTCGATAACACATTTGGGTAGCTTATGATACAATAACTATATCTCGCAAATTTGAGCCAATTTGGTTGATGTTTGTTCAAGGTATGAGTCATTTTTGTTATCTCAGTTTCCAAGACTATAGTAAGCAAATTCTTCCCCATCCCACCCCCCATGGAAACAGCCCAATATCTCATTATAGCACACATTACCAGTTTCAAAACAAGTAGATTCTAAAAATATAGGTCATGAGCTTTAATTTGATACCAAATTCACTTTGTCCCCAGGTGGGTGCTACAAGGCATAATGTTTAGGCCCTTTAGCTCATGGACTAAAATTGTTAAATGAAAATAAGAAATGTTGCGTTACAAGCAAGCCTCTCACACAGACGTTACGTTTTTCATGTGTTCCTCCTTAGCGACTTTTACAAGCTTTTTGCGTATTCTCCCAACGTCCCGCGTGGTTAATTGCACCAGTAAATCCATAGAAAGAGTGGTCTATTGCTGTAAATAAGGATTATTTTTAGACTACTAGAATAAGATACATGATGATTTCAGATCTAGACTGATCTGCAAAAACTTGTGTGATCACTTTGCTCGGTAGTTCAATATGCTTGGGGAATGTAGGTTGCTTAGCGTGAAACAAAACAAGTTCATAGAAGAAACTAGTGTTAATGTTTACAACATGCACTTCAGTGGTTGATCATATATAAAAATCTTACTCCTCACCTCATTTTTCACCTCTTCTCTCGCGTGTGCTAAGTAAATAATATTGAATCCTTGGTATTCTGATGTGATGTCATCATTTTCCAAAATAAAAAATTATCCACCCTTGTGAATTTTTAGTTTCATTAGATGTGACCAGATGTGAGAAATAACTTGATGGTTTGCAACATTGAAGCCCAACAAGGTTCCTCATTATGTAGTAGGGCATGTTTGAATTTCCAAGTTTGTGTGTTACGTAACATTCAAATTGCAACCCGATAAGACTCTCGAATAGGTCAAAAGATGAGTTATTGCTCAAGTTTTGACTAACTAAACAGTTATTTATTTAGGACAAATATTAATTTCAATGGTTTGAAACTTGAGAGTTATAACTTTTCATTTTGATGACAAATTAAATGCGATGACAGATGTTTTTATTACATTTCGGTCGCCATGTTGAATTCCCTCCAAATGGCACCAACATGGTGTCTCCACACAAAGCTCTATAAATTTAGGTAAAACCCTTTTCCGAATAACAGGCGAATGAATAAGCGCATAGATCTAAATCGCGGCAAGGTTGTTTGTATATCATCTTTCATATCTCAGCTTCTTGATTTTATTTACTGAATGGTTACGATTTATGTTTTTGATAGCCTGACACTGTAACCCAGCCATAAAGGAAAAGCAGCAAATGAGATTATACATACATATAAAAAATAATAACTGACTAATGAAATGATGTCAATTGCCCTCTTCCATGGCGGTGCACGCTTTACAATACTTGTCTCTCAGACTTGACTTTGGCTTTTAACACAACATTTCTTATTTTCACTAAAAGATTTCAGTTTCCCACTTTTGTTTTTTATTTGTCATTATCTCGTAAACGATTTGATTTTTTTCCTTGAAAACTTGTTTTTTTTTTTTTTCTGTGACCCGGTCCGTGATCCGGTCCGTGATCTGGTCCGGTCTGATCCAGGTTTTGTTGATGCCACTTTTGTGCTCATATTCACTCCATCATTAACCTGAGCTTCATTCCTGGCATTGCTTGTTGGAGCTGATTGTTGTAGCCCACCATGCTCTCTGTGTTTATTGCAATCTGTGTGGGCATCCGCTAGGCCCTGGGCATACAGGAAGGTTGAGCCTCACCTTTCCCTTGTCTCTGGCAAGTTGGTATCTCTGCAGGCTCTTTGCCAGATCTGGTTGCCTTATCATGTCTTACAACAAGATAAGGAACTCGCGTTGTGCCTGCTTTGCGTGCCCTCCTGAACCCAGAATGCTGCTTCGACCATTAATCTGTGAAAACAAACAAAGTAAATGATTGCCTCTATTGACTAGTTTATATGCACCAAACCTGCCTTAATCACATTGTGAGTTTGATAGCGCTTGAGGAGCAGGTGGAGGTGGGACAACAAAAAACCTCTCTGGAGGGGTTGCACACAAATTCCAAATTCAAATCCCTCCTGACAGATTCTGGTGGCCACCAGTTTTGTTATTTTTTATGTTTTGAATAAAATTAATGTTCTTGTATGTCAAAATGATCATGGTAATTCATGCTGTTTGCTTCATTATCGGTGAATTTTCACTGCTCACTTGGCAGAAAGAGTCCAGGAATATAACATAACATCATTCAAGTGATGGAAGAAGTCGGAACCAATGAAACAGCCTCAAATTAACATATTCTTGCTGATGACTGATACAAAAATATTGTCATGCATGGCTATACCCAAAAACTTTGCAACGTGTGGTTATCTATAAGAATTAAAAAATTCAGCGAGCTGCTGTTGATTCATCCGTTTCATGGCATCAACATCACTAATAATGATCCTTTTTATCAGGATTCAGCACCCTACTAATGCAGTTCTACTCCTTCTTTCTCTTTGTCTTTTTGAATTTTTGGTTTATTTTGGCTATTGATCAAGCAGTCCTTTTCTGCTACATCCCATGTTTTTATTATATCACGGAGTATATACCAGTGCAGATATTTCTTCAATAGAAAAAAATTCTGGTGCATCCACACATAAAGATTACAGCTTCACTAGACCGAGAAATTACAGAATATGTTTTTGTGCTTTTTGCATTATTACACACATGTATGAAGTGCCTGCAACGAGACTGTGCCAGAACCACCATCACAACCAATTGATTTTTTTCATGGTGATCATGGCTAGCAATTGTAGACCTGCCTACTCTCACGCATTATGCGTGAGTCTCAGGCTTGGCGTTCCAAAATACTAATCTCGCGCATTCGCACCAATTTCTCACGCCTGGCTGACAAATGCGAGTTTCTTGCTCGTAGACCAATTAAATGTAAATTCAGTAGTCAATTTGTCAAAACAGCTGGTATGATCGGAAGTGGTCAGGTCATCTTCGGCAATGCTCGGAACTCTTCGGAAACCTTCGGTTATCTTCGGGAACCTTCAGAAGTCATCGGACATCTTCGGAAATTGGGGTAACGTCGGAATTGAAAATCTCACGCATTTGACCTTAGAAAAGTTGGCAGGTATACGAATTGTATCACCCATAAATGTAATAAAAACCATAAATGTAATACCAACCATAAAATATGTAATACTAACCATAAATGTAACAACTTTTAACCACAAATGTAATAAAACCACCAACCATAAATGTAATAAAATTTGCCCATAAATGTAATAAACTGCACAACCATAAATGTACTAAGGCTTAACCATAAATGTAATAAACCGACTTCCAAATCAAGGGGCTACAAACTTGTCATTCTCTTTGTGCACTTCTTACTTCAGGACATGGGACGTGTGCATCAAGTTAGTATTTTAATTAACCCAGAGACCAAAACGAATCACGAAGAATGAGAATGGCAAGTTTGTAGCCCCTTGATTAGGAAGTCATAGCCAGTTTATTACATTTATGGTTAAGCCTTATTACATTTATGGTTGTTCTGTATATTACATTTATGGGCAAATTTTATTACATTTATGGTTAGCGTTTTTTTACATTTGTGGTTAAAAGTTGTTACATTTATGGTTAGTATTACATTTATGGTTAATTTTTATTACATTTATGGTTGGTATTACATTTATGGTTTTTATTACATTTATGGGTAATACAAGCAATATTGTTTATGGGCCTGTATGCACAATGCAATGGAGTCGCGCAAGATGGCTGCCATACTCCAGCTAATATGGGACAGATGTGAAGCCTAGGTTTATTGCGCATATGGATATACAAAAGATTAATATATAATTATTCGAACTGCGGAAGAACCTATAACTAAAGCAGTTGTGAAATTAAAGCCTGAAAATAATTCAGGCCTGAACGGGATTCAAGCCCATGACCTCTGCGATACCAGTGCAGTGTTCAACTAACTGAGCTATCAAGCCAACTGGGAGCTGTTATGAACTCAGCTCCCAGCTCCCAGTTGGCCTAAGATAGCTCAGTTGGTAGAGTGCTGCATTGGTATCACAGAGTTCATGGCTTCAAATCCAGTTCAGGCCTGATTTTTTTCAGGCCTAATTTTTTTCTTCAGGCTTTCATTTCTGTAATTCAAACTCAAAACAGAATGTCAAACAATATACAGAAAAGCTGGCTGCAAAACTGAAATCAAAATTCTCATTTATCCTGGGTTAGCTCAATTGGACTTTGAACAACCCAGCCCAGGAGTTTCATTTTCAGGCCTGGCTAAATCTATATATTACTGTCAAACGTACTGATTTTGCAATTAATGTTGTCCTTATGCCAATGTTTTTTCAGCATCATTGACATCATTCAAACAAGGTGCAATTAGAGGAGTCTGGCTGAGGATATCAATTGATAATTCCTCATTTATTCCTATTGCTATTAAGGTACAGAGCAGCTCTAAATTAAGGAAAGGTGTAATAGTTATCACATTTAAAAAAAAAACCAAATAAAAATTGACCTTTGCTAATCCTTTTCATATGAGTTGGATATTATAGCAATAAACAAGTACAGCCTAAGTACTTCACACTCTTGTTTATAATATGAGCTTTATTAAGCTATTATTTTTTGCTCGAAATAAGCAAACAGTCAAAATGACTTACATGTACCTTTGCTGTTCATTTCTACATTTTGAAGATGGTATAATTTTCTCCTTTTTAATGAAAATACTCTTAATGGAATAAAAGAAAAGAACAATCCTAAAGAATATTTAAACACTGTGCACAGTTGATTAAGGTCAGTTTTTAATCTAATCAATCATTCCAGCTGTGTCTCAATAGAAGCAAACATACATTATGAAGTATAAAATTAAATTATTTTAAATATTATTATTATGTACATGCATTCTGTATGATTTAATAAAACTGATTTTTTATTTGCTGTACAAACTGTTTGCTATGTTCCATTTCAGCATGGTTTTCTCTTTCATCATACATATCCAACTTATATTGTCTTAACTCGATGGCTTCCTGAAGATGAACCAAACACCCTTCCAAGCTTTGCCACAAGTTACCTTGGTATGAACCATATTTTCCCTAATTAATTGCTAGGTACCAAATAACACTTAAGTCTTTACCTTCATCTGCTGCAATTGTGTTTTTTAGGAGCTGGTGGGTTAGTTATCAATGAAAAAAACCAGTTGTTAGCCGTTTGTGAACGGTTCAGCAAGAAGAAGCATTGGAAACTTCCTGGAGGGATGGTAGACAGAGGTAAAAATTGAGTTCCATCTGTTCTTCAAGTTAATGATAATTATGTCTATTTGATAGAGTTTTGTAGGAGTTTTGGTGTAGATTGCACCATTGGGATGGTTTGAGGGTGGCCTATGGAACGAAGGCACTAAGGTGTAAACTTAAATGTTTGTTTAATTAATTGATTTCAATTAATCAATTAGCCTTGCTGGAAGAGGGGCCTAGGGGGTAGGTACCCATGTACTCTATGCAAAATGGGGCATACTTACATAGCTTCTTACATAACATGGCAAGACCATATATATGTTTTCGCAAATCTCTTGCTATCCATGTGGTGCTATTCTCTTAAGAACAATGGTAATTTGCTCGAAATGCATATGCAGATTAGTTAGCATCAGTCTTGACTATATGATAGGGGAAAGATGCATTTCATATATGGAACTTGACATGAATGTTGAATGCTTTTCCTTGTGGTAGAGCACAACATGAGGGACACATGCATTCTAGCATTGCTATTGTGGCAAACTGTGTTCTCGAGTCAAGATCTGCACAATATTTTGGTTGAGTTGTACTACACTTTCCATTTGACTGGAGATACCAGCTGTATTTCAGTAACACCAGTTCTTGTTATGTATTCCACTAATACTGGCCATGATACTGTTGTTTACTTTATCAGACCACAAGGTCTGACCTTTGATCCCCTGTGGTGTGCAGGTTTTTCAAATATGTAACATGGTATCAAAATAGTGGGATCTCAAGTCCTACCAAATCAAACCTAGCAAGCGAAGTGGCTGAAGGATATACTAATTTGTCATTCAACTGGCTAAGGATGAACTGGGCCGCTTCAGACCTGAGTAGGGAATGGAAGCGGTTTTATCAACACTGTGAATTCACAGGAGGAGGACCACTTAGCAAATGCACCGAGAAGGAGAAAATCTGCAACCTAATGAGCTTTATAGGCGACAAAGACTGAGGAATTTACCTCACCTTCCAAGTGGAAAACCGTGCAAGATGGAACAGGAGAAGACGGGCAAGACGTCAATGAAAAAGACATACTCAAAAGAGTTGCCGGAAATTTCAACGTATACCTTGAAGCCAAGAAGAACCCAATAATAGTGGCAGTCAAGTTTGATCGAATAGGCCAGTTGCAAGGGGAAATGTTCGACTCCTTCGTCATCGATCTTAAGCTGCTGGTTCGTGGTCTTGACATGACAGGTCATACAAGTTGATTTGAACACCATTGCATGCAAATCATGGATGAATGAGTACGGCAATGCTGATTGGAAAAAAGCAAAACCTTACCATGGAGACGGCTGTTGACATCAGCTGAATGTTCCAAGTGACCAAAGACGGGATGCAGGTAATGTTAGGGGAAGAACCAAGAGTGAAAGTCAATAAAGTTACATGGAGGAAAGGCTCATCAAGAAAGTTTAAAAAGACAGGAAAACATGAGGCTGGAAAAAAGAACAATGAACAGTCCCATGTGACAGCTCAAGCTTCAAGAAAAATGGGCAGCCAAGAAAAAGAAAATTGGACATTTTGCCCAAACATGCAGAAGTCAATTTGCTGAATGAAATTTGCTTTCCCAGGGAAGACTATTCTAGTCCTGAAGGTCCTGACAGTGATGTGCAACTACTACGTATAGCAAGCCTAGAGATGAATGGATCAACAACAAGAGAAATGCCAGTGAAAATGATGAATGGTGGGAGGTTGTGCAATTGGGCTGTAGTGATCTGTATTTTCAGCTTGACACGGGTGCCTATACAAGTGTAATTAACTCCACTCGGCTTAAACAAGTTGCACCAAATACCCCAATCAAGCAAACCAAGAAGACCTTGGTGTCAGACAGCCAACACCAAATTACATTAAAGGGTTATGTCACCCTTCCTGTAAGATCCAAGGACAGGGAGTTAAATGTGAACTTCTATTTCGTAGACAGTAATCAGAAACTAATCCTGTCAGGCAAAGCTTTTCAAGCCCTCAACCTAGTCTAAAGAGTACACAAAATAGATATGAACCTGAAGGAGCTATGGATCAACTCCCTGATCTGCAGAGTACATCTGAAGCCATTCCTGGAACCTACTCTATCAAGATTGACCCCACAGCAATGCCTGTAGTGCATGGCCCTTGCAGACAACCTGCTGCATTCCTTCCCAAGATCATGGCCAAGCCAAAGTTACACAGCCCACTGATTGGGTAAACTCAATGGTGGTTTCAAGTCAAGGAGAAAAGATCCAAATCTGTTCAGACTCAGGTGACCTTAACAAAGCAGTGAAAAGGGAGCACTATCCAATACCCACAGTGAAAGAAATTGCAGCCAAGATACCAGATGCCAAAGTATTGATGCTAAGAGTGGGTATCTCCAACTGAAACTAGACTATGAGTCCAGTCCACTTACAACCATGAACACTCCAATAGGAAGATACAGATGGTTAAAACTGGCTTTTGGTGTAAAATCCACCCAGAAATGTACCAAAGGGTCATGGATGAAATGCTGCTGGGTATAGATTATGTATACACCATCTTGGATGACATACTGATTGCGGGACCTGAAGTTGCCCACCATGATTTAGTACTAGAGACAGTGCCACAACCTCCAGCTAATTTTTGAGTAGGTCAGAGTCCGAAAACAACAAGTTCAATATGTGTGTCACATAATCTCAGCAGAGGGGCTCAAACGAGATCCAGAAAAAGTGAGAGCTATGAAGGACATGCCACCTCCTGAATCAAAGGAGAATGTGCGTTGATTTCTTGGATCTATTCAGTACCTGGCTAAATTCCTCCCAATGCTAGCAGAAGTCGAAATGCCACTGAGTGATCTCTCCAGGAATTATGTACTTTTGCACTGCGACAAACCACAAGCAGCTGCATTCTAGGAGCTCAAGAACATGCGCTGTGAAGCTCCTGTGTTAGCCTACTATGATGACAAAAAAGAGCTGTCAATACAATGCGATTCCAGTAAGAATGCAGTGGGTGCTGACCTACTTCAGGAAGGAAGGCCAATAGCCTATGCGTCCCGAAAACTTTGAGATTCAGAACTTAACTGGTCACCTATCGAGAAAGAGGTCGTGTTCAGTACAGAGTAAATTCAGTGAGTACATCCTGGGAAAAATAACTGTGGTACAGTCTGACCACAAACCCTTTGAGACAATAGTCTGCAAGCCTATGGGCAGCAACACTATTTAAACTGCAGGCAATGATCCTGAAATTGAGTGGCTATGATCTAAATGATCAGAAAAACAAACGAGAAATGTCATTTTTTGGCGCATTTAAGGTATTTTAAAATTGTGTGCTGGCTTAAAACTGCTTTCAGAGTAGCGATTTAGACCTAAGCTAGGGCTGCTTGCGGTTAGCTATAAAATGTTGTTAGGTCAATACATGTATTTTCATTCTGTAAATCAAAGATGGCAGTACTCCAGAGCGCATCTGCAAGAGTAGGCCTTAAGATCAACACTAGGAAGACCGGGAAATGAGAATCCGGGTTAGAGATGGCAACCTTCTCCACATTGGAAATGAAGATATCCAATGAGTAGACAACGTCACTTATCTTGGAAGCATGGTTAGCGTGACGGGGGGACGGAATAAGATGTTATCGCACATATCAGGAAACCTCAACAAGCTTTCGCATGCCTCAGAGCAGTTTGGAAGGTCACATCTCTCTCCTTCAAGACGAAGATTAGGATATTCAACTCTAATGTTAAATCAGTACTTTTTTACAGATCCGAAACCTGGCGACTAACTTAAACTCTGCTTTCCAAAGTGCAGACATTTGTCAACAAGAGACTCCGCCAGATACTTGGTATCTTCTGGTCAAATGTCATCACAAACGAAGACCTGTGGGTAAGAACTGGACAGGAAAATGTAGCAATCGTGATAAAACGAAGGAAGTGGAAATGGATCGGTCATACCTTGAGGAAAGAGAAGGAGAACACCACTAGAATAGCCATGAAAGGGAATCCTCAAGGGAAAAGGAAGACCATAGTAGTCCTGGCGGCGAACAGTAATCAAAGAGCTGCAGAGCATCTGGAAGACATGGGTTGAGGCCAAGAAGATCGCGACAAACAGAGTCCGATGGAAGGCAGTGGTGGAGGCCCTATGCCTCGTGAGGGGCAAAGAGGATTAAATCAAAGAAAAATAAGAGAAATTGTTTTCAAAAGCCACTTGGAAACCTTCTGGTGAGGTCTATTTGTTACTTTGAGCAAGAACATTGTAAACAGTAGTTTGGGTCTCCTACAAATGTAAGCCAATATCTTTATGCAAAGTATCAGAAGCAGTATGCAACAGAGTATTTTAATGGTCTGTTCATCTCTGGTATGGTCCCTCTGTTGCAGGAGTGTTATAATTTGCATTTGGCATTGGTATACATGTAGACGTGCCTGATGTGAAGAGAGTGATTCATATTGGTGTCCCATACATGTGTTAGGAAACTCGATGAACAAGATGAATAGGGAATAATGCCATCGTTTTTTTGCAATATTATTCATGTTACACCAGGGTAAAAAGGTTCTTCAGCCTCTTATACAGCCATGAACAACAACACATCTTGAATGCATACTTTTTACTTCTTGAGGTTGATCAGAACATCAACCACATAGCTTTACTTTTAATGATGGTTCTATCTCCATCTCCTTTTTTTCAGTATTATTAATTGAACTGCAAGAGCAACATTCCTAATTCAATTATCTAATATGGTAATCCCTCAAGGAATTTATGTAGCATTCTTTTGGTCTGAAAATTAACAAAGAATAAATTTAATATCAATACATTTTAGACTTCTAGAATCTGATCTGCTTGATCTTTCAGAAAGAAAAAAACACACTTGCCTTCTTATTTTCAGTGTCACAGTTGCTTTGCAAGTGTGGTGTTTCTTCGTCTTTTCACATGGCTTAAGTGCTCTTGAGGTTTTCTCTGGAGCTTTTCTTGAAGCAAGACAGATGTTTCTTGAAACCCACTGCCGATTATGATTTCCTGGGGTTTGATCAGCGACAAAGTAATTGTTGTATCAGCTGGTCGAATTTATACTTACATTCACTTACTCTTACAAAACTTACATTACTTACAATACTAATAGTACTTACGCTTACAATACTTACAATGCTTACAATACTAATATCACTTACACTTACAATACTTACATTGCTTACAATACTAATATTACACACTACAAATTACACACTACAAATACTACAGATACTCTGCCTACACTACTGATAATATCTTGTTCTACATTGTACTCTAATTACAATTACCTTTTTTTGTTATATAAAATTATAATACAGGTTTTGAATTATCATGAATATACATATAAATATAAATTAACATAATTAATAAAATAAAACAAACAAGCAGCACTTACTCCTTTACAAAAAAGATAGGATTGTTATTCAAAACAAGATTCCATTTCGCCTGAAATTGTTTTAAGCTTAAGATGCTTTGAGAAGCTATAAGCTTTTCAATCTTATATTTTCTTTTGATCACATCTTCGAAAGGCACAAAGAAAGGGATTTCTTTATTTTTGCGACAATTCCATAAATAAATTTTACCTAAAATAATACTTTAATACACTACTTACAATACTAATATCACTTACACTTACAATACTTACAATACTTACAATACTAATATCACTTACACTTACAATACTTACATTGCTTACAATACTAATATTACACACTACAAATTACACACTACAAATACTACAGATACTCTGCCTACACTACTGATAATATCTTGTTCTACATTGTACTTTTAGTTTTTTTATTTCGCATTGAACGCAGTGCTGTTGTTTATTAATTCAAGCACGGCCCACGATATATTTCCCCGCTCGCATTTGGAAAACTCAAAGACGGAGAAAACATCATTCGTAAACACACTTAGCTGTTGTTTTATTTGCCTGTTTTCTTTCACTAAGTCAGCCGCTTTCAAATTATTTGGATGACCTTTAAAGTAAGCGTTGTTTATTTCCCATTGAATGCAGTGCTGTTGTTTCACATCCACGACATTCGCTCTCGCATTACTTTTCGTCATCTAGTAAAAGACGTTGAAAATATCGTTTGTAAACACACTCAGTTCATAACAGGATAGCTCTACGTTAAGTTTGTCACACCGACACCTTGGCTGAATTACATTTATTTCAGAGCAACCACTGTAAGATGTAGTTCTTGAGTGTTAAGTTTTTTTCCATAATGGCAGCCGGTCGAGTAAAATTTTGGTGTTGACAGAAGATTGGCATAAGATCGGCATAAGATCCACGATTAGTAAATTTTTACGATTAATAATCATAAGATCCACGATTATTAATCGTAGGAGACGCATTTTTAGGATTAATAATCGATTATTAATCGTAGGAGACGCATTTTACGATTAGTAATTGCAAAGTATCACCTTTTACGATTAATAATTCAAATGTGTGCATCTTACGATTATTAACTGTGAAAAATTCCGCTCCAGAAATAAAAAAACACTCCAGAAATAAATAAACAGCTGTTTAAAGTAGCTGAGCAGGTTAGATCTCTGATCTAATATTCCTAATATAATGTTAATATATTCTAATTTTATCTGCTCCCTAGCTACCGTCGCCCAAAAGTTTTCAAATTTAGTCCAAAATTCTGTTGAAAAGGAGCATCGATAAAAGAAATGTTCTAATG
>OMLO01001944.1_pt1 | contig 16342 bp, 6 predicted proteins | sample 1674811 | NCBI WGS metagenome assembly OMLO01 (sample SAMN06265003, study PRJEB25207) | coral metagenome | isolation source: Coral host | place: Mexico:La Bocana,Puerto Morelos, Mexico | collected 2008-11-13 | reverse complement strand
TGTATTTATAAAGAGGTATGATATAAAAAATATCATTTTCTGGAAAGTGTCTCAACCCTTTTGACCGGGATTGTAGCATTTGGAAGTCGGCCCGTTTTCACCGAATTAAACGTAGACATTCATAAGCAAGAAGAAAATAAAATGAATGTGTTGGATTGTGAATTCCGTGTACCCTTTCGCTTGCATAAGAATATATCGTCTGTTGTTTTGACAAGGGCACGATCGATCAAATCCAAACAAACTCATATGATTGTATTTCTTTGTCGTTTAATAGTATCTGATTGTTAACCTTAATAAACTAATCCAACGAAAAGTTTAGCAATCGGTCGGGAACAAATCACTTCAAATAATTTTTTTTCGTTTACAACTCGACTTCCACCTCGCAAACAAGAGCAAATTTATTCAGACGTGACGGAAGCCATGTCGCCACCGTTCTCCCCGCCGGCGCCAAATTACGTTGTAATTTGCAAAACAAAGCAGCTCTCCGGTAATACTGAACCAAAAATTTCATTTAAACGCTCATTTTCAAGCTTGTAAAATGCATATCAATAATAAACCGATATTACCTTTGCCGCTTATGAGCGAAATGTTTTCCGGTGGAAAGAGATGAAAACGCGAGGTGACATTATTTTTGCAATCACCACGCTTCAAAGAACAAAAGGATACGTACTTGAAGGACAATAATTGAGCCTCATTGTTAAGTTCTTCTGAAATACATCCACTGAATCGCCGCCCAAAAGTCACAAGTCCTATTCATTTGTCTGAGCCCAATAATTCCGAAGATACTCAGCCCTTTCATCGGAGCAAACTTGGCAATAACTTGAAGCTTGCCGACAGGTAAATTAAGGAGCCTTCCGTGTCAATAAGCCAGCGGTATAACCCATTTCTGAACAACACAAATAAAGCGTGCCTGTGTTGTAATGAGTTACAGTGTGCAATTGCTGAGCTACCTGTGGATGAGTCAGGAAGTAAACAAATTACTCTGCACTCATACAGTGCATCCCTTTAATTTACAGTTTTGTGCAGAAGTAATGCAGGAGAAGTTCATGGGAATTCAGTAATATTATCCTGAGATGTTGACACAAGAAGTCAGTGGGTGATATCTGTTTTTGTTTTTCACTAGATGTTGTCCAATCGACACAGCTTTATGCAATACCTTATAGATCTTGCTGATCAAGGTATTACTCATAATATTCCTGACTTAAGAGAAAGTGTTCAACAGCTACTGAACCTCATACCATCAGGTAAGAAGCCTATTTGGTTATTCATGTACAGTGTTTTCAAGGGTTTATTTTGTCATAACTCATATTTAGCCACTAATTTTACTTGTCATTTGTTTTGTAGATACTGAAACTGTAGGGAATATCAAGAACATCTGTCGTGCATCTTCAGAAAACAGCTCAAAACAAACATCTTTACTGGATGCTATGTTTTTTACATCATCCTCAACTCAAGTTCTCTATAACATAGAGGTAAGTGTCAGCAAATGCACTGACATTGAATGTGGCTATTGAAGCTTAAAGTTAATTATTAGTTAGTTTTTATTCAACCCTATGCCTGAACTTGCTCATTAATGATCATTTCAACAAAATGAACTCTAAGGCTTTATGATCATACATCTCTAGATAATGAACTCTATATGACTTTATGGCTCTGAGACTCTACATTGACATTTGTACACTACACTACTAACGTACTGGAGGAAAGTAAAATATATACATGTATACAGTTGTACTAAGGTACTGAAGGAAAGTAAAATATGTGGTGGTATTAACATAATATAGGAAAGTAAAATATATGATCATACTGAAGGAAAAGTAAATATACAGTCGTACTAAGGTATTAAAGGATGGTAAAATATAAGGCAGTCCTAGCATTCAAAAGGAATGTAAAATATACGATCGTGTTAACAAACTGAAGTGAAGTCAGTATTCAGTCGCATTAAGTTACAGAGTAAAATATATGGTTGCATATGGTTGCACCACTGCACTGAAGGAAAATAAGTAAAACATGTGGTCATACATGTACTACATGTAACATATTAAAAGAAAGTTAGTAGAATATATACTGCCAGAATAATGTAATCATTTATGGGTACCTGACAGAACCCTGTTTCATACTAAGGCTACATGTATGAATAGCATGGACAATTGCAACCTTTATATACCATGCCTGTTTCATGTGAAAACACCAAACACATTCTACATTCTACATGTATCACTAGCATGTGAAATTTGGAGCATAATACAGTAGTGTTTACCCTTTTACTGAGGTTTTGCCACAGGGTTTGTCACGGTACAGAATACTGTGGCAAATGGTAAGATGCAGTGGAGTTGAATAGGGTAAAATACCTTTTTTTATTCATTAATTTACAATGCTGTCTTTCACGCTCTGGTGAGAAAACATGTTTCCGTCATACTACAAAAAGACCCCGCTGTAGCATTATTAATTTCACAAGATATCTCTACATGTTACATTTTTTGTGTTGTGAATGGGAAAGGGACTGAAGGAAGTATGCTTTGTTCTTGGTTAAAGATACATGTATGACGCTATCAAGATCAATAAATATTTCGCTGAAGGTTCATGTCGGCTTGTTTACTTTGAGTACTTTCGCCTTTGATGCAAAAGGTTATGAAGACTGACTTCTAGGAATAGGTGTTTCTTCCAAATAAGTAATTTTCTTCAAAGTCGGTTCAGCGTCGAAGGTGTCAAAATTGATAGAAAAACTGTGGCCAAGTATTTCACATGTAGCTTGATTAATTTCGCTTTCGCATTGCTTTCATTTAGTTTAGACAGTTGTCAAAGTTAAAAGTATTTGATGTCATTCGACTGCACTTTTTCAGCCAGGACAATGGCTTTCGGAAGTTCTATTCACAAAAACATTGACCTGTTTTCAATAAAAAACAAACTAAACTGTACTGGCTTTTGACTAAAAGGTAAAAGTTTCACAAGAAATGGTGGTGCTGCGTTGTTGGTGGTAACAAGGTAATTTGGTTATATCAACAAAGTTGAAAATGTAAATTGGCCACTGTAACAAGTTTAAAAGCTGACATTTCAAAACATGAATAAATTAGTAGAATGAAAAGCATTCATTGATACCTATGGGATGAAGAGTGCTGATTTGAAAAATAAACTTTTGTTCAAGAGTTTTGCAGTTTTCCGAGCTACCTAAATGTAAGGAAAGGCCACAGATTGCCATATGTTGCTTAGAATGATTAGGTAAATTAAAATGTCTAGCAACTGGTTTTGATGCGTCCTTTTCATTCCTTTCCACATTGCGAAGGTGTTTTAGAATCGGTCACCTAGTCATTGTCCTGTTTCACCAATGTATATCTTCTTGCAATAAGTGCAAGTTATGCAATAGATGACGTTGGTGGAGGTAAATATGAAGTGATCAGTGATCTTAATTGATCGTTTGGGTCTCGATATTTTGTTGGCGTTGTGAATGAAAGGACAAGTTTTGCATCGTGTGTGCATTTAAAAGTGCCAGGATTCGTCATTAGTTTGGAATGAACTTCTGACCAAAAAATTGCCTATGTTTTTGTCGCGTTTGAATGAAATGTCGTTTATGTGCCAGTTTTTCGAAAAGAGTGGTTACCCTGTTTCTGTCGTTCAAGCGGGTCACCACCACGTGCAACTTATTGATGGACAGTCATCACTACAAACGTCACAAAAAGAACATTCCGACCACATTCGTGTAATACATGTATGTTGAGAATATCTGTGCTTCTGTTCCATGTTCTTTTCCTTTTTCTTCAAACTTCCAGAAATATTGTATCTCTAAAAGACTATTCTGGGCTCAAAGGGGTTTTAGCTTCAATTTCTGCCCCATCGAGTCTAAAGTGTGAGTTAGTTTGATCTAGCTAAGGCCACTTGCACTTGCTTCAACCTGAAATGCTGGACACAAATTACACGCATCGGCAATTCCATAACTTAGCTTGTTATGCTTTGAGTAAAATTTGCCTTGCTGCGCAATATTTGGTTGTCAATATATCGCTATGCAACAACAATATCTCGATTATCAGAAGCAATATATCGTTAAAGTTGTAGTGATATTTCGCTGAGCGAAAACAATATATAGCTAAGCAGCATCGATATTAATTTTTGTTAGGTGAAGACGATATATCACTTGATGCAAACGATAAATTGCGGTGTATAAGGTTTTTGTGAGTGACTAAATAAATTATAATAGTATAACCCTTGTCTCAATTCAAAACTTCTTTCCTTTTGTTCCAATTTAAAGTTGTAATTTGTTATTAAAAATCAATTGTTTGTTAGAAGGTCTTAAATAAATTGGGGTATACGTGTGTTTATTAAAATATCTGGCAATAGCAATTTTAATTGTCTACTGGATGCTTTTGTTTTGATTTTTGCTCCAAACGTGCATGCACGCACGTTTTCCCACCATTTTTTCATGCCCTTTGTGTATGTTGTTCCTTTCTTGAATTTGTTGTTATTCTCTGATTTGTTTTCTCTGTCACGAAAGTGAAGTCAAGTACATGTATTGCTTATGCTAAAGCTCAAGCAGTCTTCTTATGATCGTCACTTTCTGTTGCATTTGTAACTGGAAACAGAGGGAATAATTTAAGTTCATTTAGATTGTTCAGCAAATGTGTCAGGATCATGTACAGGGTTTGTATGGGTCATGATATTTATTATTTCAATTTCAAAGCCTGGAAAGTCATGGAATTTAAGTAAAGGTCATGGAAAGTCATGGAAAAGAAATATGCTTTTAGAAAATATGAAAAGATAATTGAAATTGAGAAAAATAACATGAGTTAGCAACAGCCTTTAATTTTAGTAGAAATAGACACAAGTGCACATTTTATGCATTACATGTACATGTATAATGCTGGAAACTTTGTTAAATATATGATTATTTTGATACTATAACGAGAACAACTGCTTAACTTAGGTCATGAAAAACTCAGAAAGGTAATGGAAAAGGTCATGGAAAATGACATGAAAAGTCATGGAATTTCAAAAGCTTCAAAGAGTATGTGTGATTGTAGAGCCATCAAGTTTATTATCTAGAAATGTGTGATTGTACAGCCATACAGTTCACTATCTAGAGGGGTGTGATCATAGACCTGGTAACCATGGAAACATGCTATGCTTTATATGCACATGCAAGCGAAGAAAGTAATCACTGATTATAATGTTGAGGTGTAGCACTCTACGGCAATATGTGGTTCATAAAACGGGTGCCAGTTGTGACTATTTTAACTTCCATCTTGCATTTTCCTTGTTTGTTTTTAGATTGTCTACTCCCTGCTGATGCCTGCTGCTTCACCAAATCAAGATCATCAAACTCTGGAATTTCAGGTACATTTCAACCTCTTGATATTTGCAATATAAAATTATTACTCCCAGGAGTGGCAAAAGGACATAAACAAGACTTTCCATTTGGCACGAACAAAATGTGCAGAACTGTATATTTTTATGCAGACAAAATTTCCTCTTTTTATAAGTGAAACTCAAAAGGAAAAGCCTGCAGCTGAGCCCTTACATTTTACCAAACGCGTTCATCCACGAATAGGAGGTAATTAGGCATAACGATTGGCCAATCGCGCGTCAATCAAAATGATCAATGTCAACAGTTTGTCAATAGCCGGATTCAGCGGAATGATCAGATCAGATCAATTATGGCCGTAGTCAAAGGTAATTCTTTAGAATTTGCTCTGCAGGAAATTGCTAAAGGTTTCTCGTGGAGTGGGAAATCAATACAATCTAAAACCAGAACCAGTGGCTGCCTCCTCAATGGAAAAGATGTTCTGGCAGTTTTACCAACTGGTTTCGTGTCAAAGAGTATGTGTTGAAAGATTCGGCTGTATTTTAGCTATCTGTTTTCTTCGAAGCTTAATGGCAGAACAGATAACAGAGGCAAGATCAATGGGTTTGACAGTGAATTCTCTTCCCGAAGCTTCGCTTGGAGACGTGGGTGCGGGGAAATTTCAGTTGTTATTCTCGTCAGTCTTTTCGTGTGCTGTTTCCGTTTCTCTGGAGTTTTCTGTGATATTCCTTCTATCAAAGTATACAGCCCAAATTGCAGATATTCCTCGCGCAGGGATTGCAAACGCGATCTGAAAAAGTTTCGTCACGTTCGATGGAAATGCCAGTCTTTTTCAAAACTTTGGCTAACATGACTCCACCACAATCCTTTCTGTTGGAAGGCTTGAATAGATTTTCGCTAGATAAATATCCTTCCTTTTAAGAGAAACTTCCAAACTTCGTTTTAAATGAGCACTGACAAACACAACAATTCTCGGGCGCCATACCTCTACATTTTTCAAGCCACGAAAAATTACCATGGTGACTGTAAGCGCTATTTTCGTGGTTTTTAATTTATCGGTCAATATGATTGGGTCTCAGGTGACAGTTGACGCTCCTACGGAGCGAAAGCAATTAGAGGCATTTGGTAAAATGTCTGGGTTCAGCAGCAGGCTTTTCCTTTCCTTCCCTGCCCCTCCCCCCTGCCACTAATTTTTTGTCACCTCTGTCCCGAGCCCTCACGTGACTCCCGCTTGCCTGAAAGGGAACGGAAAAGACTGCTACGCAGGCTACCATTTCACATCTTCTGTGATCCACAGGTATTACAGATTATAATATAGATAGGGCCCTGTGTACACTCAGATTGGTCAGAAACCCATGTTTTATCAGAGTACGTATAAAACATAGAAAACAAAAACAAAACATGGTGGGGTCTAATAACAGTGGGATCAACAAAGCACAGCTTGTTGGGCCACACGATGGAAAAGTAATCGTCCCAGTATACGATTGGTCTTCATTTCTTGAACACTTCTTTAAATGGCTACCAAATATCAAGAACTATCACCACTTCCGGTTTTCCAAAGACGAACCCGGTAGAGTTTATTTCAAGGAGTCTAATTCGTCTTCAGAACAGTCTTTGATGTTGTTAAAAAATCGCACAAACCTTCCCTTGGCCTGTAGACTACCAGCCAAACTGAATCTGGAAGGGTTGAGCCAAGAACGAAGCAGTATTTATACCCTGAAATCAGGCCTTTTTGTAATCCTGGAACAGAAGATCTGGTTGCACCGGCGCCATGAACTGTGTGTTCAATAGAAAACGAGAAGCATTGTATTTCTGAAAACCTCAAGTTTTCTTAAGTTGGATTTTACCTTCCTTTTACTGGGGAATAAAAGTGTGTAACGTTTTTAAAGGTCAAAGGAAAAAATAAATGTTGAAAGTAACGACCGAGTATTCCCTCAGGGAATACGATTTAGCACTCGATATTTTGTGAGAACATTTTCGGGGAAAATAAATTTTTGTGGTTTTTCAGTAACATGCGAACTCTGAAATTCAAACCTCAACTAATGGTTTACGTTTTTCGCTGCCGTCAATCATGTAGGCGGACCTCTTGGAAAACAGAAGCTCACTTAAGCCGGGTCAAAAGGTCACCTCTTTCGGTCGTGATTGGTAGATTTCGATCCACAGTTTGTTTCAGAATTATGATCAACGGCAGCGAAAAACCCAATCGTGAGATGGGCTTTGAACTTCAGAGTTCGCATGTTATTGAAAACCGCAATAAAGTTAGTCTTGAATGAGAATGTGCATCGCAATCGAGTGTTATGAAAATGGCTGAGAAGTGGCAGATGAACCGTGACCATTCACAGAGATGTTTGTAAACACCGCTTGCATAAGTCCTATAATTATAATCATGAAAGCAAAGAATACTCATTTAAAAGTTGTTCGAAGTGAACGGATGACGAATTGTTTTCGCGCGAATAGACCTAGCCGGTCGCACGTATGATAATTTTTTTTGTGAACGGATAACTTGATCCGTGGGCACGGCAGGCAATTTTTTTCGAATGAATAACTTGGCCCGTGTGCACAGCAGGCAATTTTTTTCGCACGGATAACTTAACCCGTACGCACGGCAGGCAATTTTTTGGCACGGATAACTTGATCCATGTGCACAGCAGGCAATATTTTTCACACGGATAGCTTGATCCGTGCGCACGGCTTGCAATTTTTTTCGAACAGATAACTTGATCCGTGTGCATGGCTCTGAATTTTTTTCACACGGATCATACACAGCTTACGCATGGCTATCCGTGTGAAAACGGCAAATCGTAAGGAACGTTTTCGCGTGAGAGGTCACATATATTAAAATGTATTTCTATTATGGAGAAATGGACAGGGCAACTTCTTTTTTCCTTAACTCTTTGATATATGTGTAAAGGATATTTTTTTTACAAAAAAAGGAAGAGAAATAATTACTTTGTACTAATGTTTTTTCAGTAAATAACTGTTATTAAAAAAACTAACTTGTTGGGAGAAATAACCAAACAGGAAGATCTTTTAGATCATAAAAACGTTACGTGAAATCTGACCACTTCTGTATAAAATCAGTGATATTCCAGAGAAGTCACTGACAAATTACTCTTTAATAAAACAGCCAAAGAATTCACTTCAATTGCACAAGAAATATTTACAAAATTGCAAATAAATTAGTGACCATTGCTTCTGGCAATTAAACTTGCAAAGTAAGCACAATCTTATCTGTCACATAGCGAAAGTGAAAGCCGCAACGTCGGCACATTCCATGGCTGACCCTGCGATTAAACCAAACGACAATACCGTAAACACTAGTGTATAAGCCACACCCCCAACTTTCAGAAAAGATAAAAATAGCTCAAAATTAGCTAATAGTCCATGTATTTGACTGTACGGCAAAACCAAGCGATATAGTTTTACTGAAAGTTCATAATAATGGGGAATTTAAAATAACTGAGTTCGAATTAGTGGGAAGCATGCAGGCCATAAATCCGTAACTTACAGTACAGACCGAGAAAATGAGGATAGTATATCTCTGGGTTCAAGAGACATTTTGCATGGCAACTAAAACAAACCTTTGAATTTAGCGGACCATACAGTTGAGTTGAGTACGGCTGGCTAAATTGACCAATCACAGAACACATACTAACTGAGAATAATAATTGAGCTCCACTTTTAGGCTTGGCTAAACCTATATTTTGTAATAAACAAACAAAAAGAAATGTTAATGCTGTCATCTGTGCATCTTTCCCCTAATAGAATATATATGTACTGTGAGTAAGAACCAATCAAAGTGCGAGAATAATTTGATTCTTTCCTTAAAGAGATATAGCTCAATAGAAATTTAAGATAGGCCAGGCATGCAAGCTATTTTATAATTAGAATTAAACTTTTTAATTCAGTCTTTAGAAACATCATGTGGAGTGTCTTATCATTTGAAACATGGTGCTATGTTTGCATGTGAATCAGTTTTGATTTCTTATTTAACAACTGTGGTTTTCGGAACTAGAGCAACAGTAAATGTCTTTCTTTTAGTCTTCTCAGGACTCTTGTTATCTACATGTAGTATTGTTTCAAAATCTTCCACTGAAAATTCAGAAACAAATGCAAGTAAATTCCATCTTTTTAAGACAAGATGCAACTGCTGTAGATTCTATCATTTGTGTTTCTCTACAAGTAGAATTTTGTTGTGGAAAAATATATATAAACAAGAGGATTCCAGGATGGGTAAAATGGCTACTGTGATGTAATTTAATTTTTTAATAATAATAATTTGTGCTATGTTGTTGTTATTGAAGGTACACTTTTTAAAATGTGGTGGCATTGAGTGTGTCCTTGACATGCTGACAAGGACAGATTTCCTTCAACATGCTGATGTGATAACAAAAAGGTGAAGTCTTACTATCATAGTAAACTGAAATGACATGTTCATGTTTTTCTTTCTAACACCATCATAGCAATAACACATTTGGTTACCAGATAGAGATTTCCTTCCTAGATTTCTTCATCATCTGTTGTATAAATTCCCTTTTCAACTAGTTGATAAGGAAACAAACACTTAGTTACTTACAGGTAGGATGGTGTGGCATGTTTACCATGTTGTCAAGTCCAACATGTGATGAAATTCTTTTCAGTGTGTTTCATGTTTGGTTTTGTTTGGTATTCCAGAATACATTAAAAGTTATCCTTCAGACATTCAAAAGTTTTGCTTTCTGTTGAGATAATCTCGTCTTGAATTCAAAAGTTCATATTTATGCACATAGCATTGATATCAATTTAGTTTACATTGTGCAGATTGAAATAGAAAGGTACAAATAAAAAGGGAGAAATTTTTTTTTCCGGTATTAACTGTAACAGTGTCGTGTCTAGTCTGAAGTATACACTTTACACCTGGTCTTTAGTGTGCATTTTTTTTCCCGGGCTGCAGTTTACGCTGCAATTTTACACTGACTGCATCTATAATATTATTATTGCTCTTCCCCTAATAATAATTACATGTATTATTAAGCTGTATCTAAAGTGATGGAAAGCATATTGGTCATAATATTGTGTACTGATTCCTTACCTCTCATATTTCAAGGTACTGTTTATAAGGTTTGCAATGTTTCAATCAATTTTTGTCTTTTGCCATCATGTAGAGGGGCATTTTATACTCTCCTTAAAATGTCCAAGTTGTTGCTGACAGTGGTGGGCTATGCACAAGTAACGGTTGTTGCCGAGGCCATACAACCTTCTGACCCATCTTGTTCGCCACCTCCAATCTCAGCTAGTGCACACAATGCTGCAGTTATTCTACAGCAAGCTTTGCAGTACATTCCTAACCCTGGCACGGAATGCATGTTACGGAACATGGCCGTCAGACTTGCAGGGCATTTAAGTAGCCTGGTAAGCTTTAAAAATAATACCCTTTGTACTTGGTTGAACATCTCTTATCATAGGGTTCAATTTAGTGCAAAATTTGGCATCTGCAGTGTGAAATCCAATTTGTATTGCATTTTGGTAACTTCTGATTGCATTTGTTGAACTGGAAAACACAGTCCTAATGCAGACTGGATTGAGATATTATGTGACAACTGGCTCACCAGCCAGTGGACTTTGCCTCTCCTAGCAGGGGCAATGCAATTGACATTATTGAAGAGCACATATCTGCAAGACTGTGTTCACTTGTTTTGATTCTTAATCGTTTGCTCATGTAAAGTTTTGATTCTGTACCATGCAAATCATCACAATCATGGTATCTTTGGTTGGGATGCGAGATGACATGCCTGCCATTATATAATAAGGACAATTGTGAACGTGAACAGGAAAACGTACCTTAAACCTTATCTCTTAAACAGGCGCCAATGGATGGATAGCTAACAGATATGTTAACGGTCCTCACAGCATTCTAACATTTTGTCCTAATGTTTTAATTGTGCCAAATGGATGATCAAAGCATCCTAATGCTCTCTCCTAATGTTCTAATGGCTAACTAAGTATCCTTAACGAATGAAGAAAACATTCTAACAATTGTGCAATTTTTTCTAACTGATGACTGGAGCTGTTTAACGGTTGTCCAGTGGTCTACATCTAAGGAAGTTTAATGGTTGTCTAACAGTTTACATCTAACAAATGAATAGCATAGCTCTAAGTCCGATGTTTACCCACATGGCAGATTACCCGCACCAGTTGATTTTTGCCAAAAGGAGAAAAAATAATCAGCAGATTACCCACACTGGCAGATAACCCACACACAAAATCAAAAGAAAGTTATGCAACACTGCGCAAAAAATTAGATTTGATTGAAGTTAAATGTTGTGTAAATTTAATTCAAATATGACATTTGTCATATTTGTCCCTATTAAATTGAGGGACAAGTGATATTTATCCTCAAGATAAATGGGAGAATGTCTCATATTTGTGACCCTCCACGGGAAAACAGGTAAAAAGGTGATGACACGGGCACGCTATTTTAACACGCTGAACAGAAGAAAATTCTTTTAATACACTAGCAGTGTGTCACAACGCATGGCTCATTAAAATTTTCTTTTGTTTCACATGGCATGGAAGAAACAAAGGAGCGTGTTCATTTTAACAAAGAAGTGTGTCAAGGTTTAGGAAAACAAAAACAGCGAGCAAACTGACACGCTCTAGTGAGCGAAATAGCACGCTAAGTGAGTGAAATGCAAACTGTGTCGAAATACACGCTAGACTGACACGCGGTTTGATTGTGTTCACTTACCTACCCGGCAGCTTGTCTTTGGCCGTGTTGGCTAACTTCATGTTCATCATCGAGTGAATCATTTTCAACAAAATATATTTTGCAGTCATTTTAAATGATTAATTCGTTTGCGTCTTTTGGAATATTGTTAGTTGATTATTCTTTTAAAATTTGTTTTACTTGGGCTAAAGTAATGTTTTAACCCTTCGCATGCTTTCTATGAAAGTGTGCCACCACCATGTATAATTGGCGCGTGACTAAAATGTCGCACATTTCTTCAATTCGATTCGAAAATGTCTTGGCTTATTTCCTGGCTAATTTATCTCGTCAACTCTTTGTGGCTGCCCCTCGTGAGGCATTGGACCTCCACCATAGCCTTTCACCGGACTCTGTTTATGTTTACACGCTTGCCGATTATATCTTTTATTGCCTTCCACTAATTATGCGGCGCCATGAATTCAACAGATCACTGAGGTTCTACTACATCTAAAAAATCGCTTGACACGGGAAGATACTCTACAACTTTGGGCAGCGCTAGCTAGGAATATTTTGCTGATGCGTTCAGTATTCTTACATTATGTTCTTTTATCACAGACAATGCTACTAGGTTTACATTGCACGCGCTCCAACAAACATCGGCATCAAGTTTCAGTTTAGCTATGTGTTTTGCAGTTTCTTGTTTAATGACTCTCATCTCTATTTTATCTCCTCTTGTAAAAAAAGGCAACTTAAACCGCTAGAGTACAATTGACTCTCTTTAAAGGCTATTCTTGAGCTGATGGTGTAGTACATCTTTTGGGGAATAAAAGCGTGTGACATTTTTAAAGGTCAAAGGAAAAATGTCGAAAGTAACGACAGAGTATTCCCCCACGGAATACGATTTTTATCTAAAGGCAAAAAGCACTCGATATTTTGTGAGAACATTTTCAGGGAAACTAAATTAAAGTTAGCCTTGATTAAAAACATGTATCACAATCGAGTGTTATGAAAATGGCTGAGAAGTGGCAGATGAACTGTGATCATTTACAAAGATGTTTGTAAACACCACTTGCAATTAAAATCACGGTAACCAGGTTTTTCTTACCAACGTCTTTTCGTACCACCCATTTTCATACCACCTAGATACACGTTCGTACCACATTGTATACATGTTTGTACCACATAAACATACAAAAGGTCATTTTCACGCTTGAGTAATGAGAATGATAGTGAGCTACCACTCCGCCGCTCTTGTAAGTGACTCTATTTTATGTTCAATTTAAAATTTGGTTTCCTTTTTCTTTCATATCAGTTTTATTAACAATTATGTTTGTTGGATAATGTGAGTCGCTCCATGGTTTTGTTTTTCCATTTTTTTATAAAATGTTTCGATTTCTTCTTTTGTTTCTTGTACCTATCGGATCCGATTCGATGTGACGATATTTTGATTGTCTATTAATTTTTTTGCTAAGCACTGCCGTGTCATATCGCACGGTTTACTGGGTTATATTGCACACTTAGTGTGACATTGCACATGCTAACTTGAACAAAAGGTTAGCTCGTAAAGTCGTGCCAAACAAAAGCTACTGTATAAATATGCGCATATTTGTGTCAAATGTCACAATTTGCGTGCCGTGTCATGGCACACGTGCCCATGTCATCACCTTTTTACGTGTTTTCCTGTGGAGGGTCACATTTGTCTTAGTACCAAAGATGATCAAATCCATTATTTCATCCAGTGTAAATTAGTTCGAGAACTCACAGATTTGAAGTGATGGGCAGGAGTGATCTGAAAATTGTTCTAAGCCTTTCAGGCATAATTGAATTAAACTCATATTTAGAATCTCTTAACTGACTCCTGGATAAACTTATTGCAAATGATCAATGTTTGTAAAACTTATGGAGTCAATTAGCCTTTTATAATCAAAGAAAACTTTATTCATTGTTTTTGTTAACAAAATACTTTTCAGAGTGCAATTAGTAAGTTTTCACAACTATTGTTATCAATTTTCATTGAGAATTAAAGTAACTTGTAAAATTTGGCTTGCAATTTTCAAAAAAATATATATATTTCGGGATCTACTGGGTCTTGGAAATTTCTTTCTTTTCACTGAGGTATCAAGTATTTTTGTATTATTTCTATCCTTGGCAGTGTTTTGTTTACATGCGTGCTGACATGATGTTTTTTATCGCCTTCCACTAATTATGCAGCACCATGAATTGAACAGATCACTGATATATGTAGAGTACTTCATAGAAAGTACGCTGTACGGATTTTTATTCACGAGTTGCAAAACTTTGGAAAACGAACGAGTGAGCGCAGCGAACGAGTGAGTTTACCAAAGTTTTGCAACGAGTGAATAAAAATCCGTACAAAGCACTTTCTATGCTGTAATTTGTTTATTATATTATATATAAAGAAAAATAAACATTTCTCTCAAGTCAATTTTAATTTTTTCTGTACAACAAGAATGACTTACAATGCGAACGGGTCGTACTAACAAAATGACCCGAAACCGGTTTCCAGTCCAGAAAAAAATTGCTAGAGAGCTGAAATAAGCCTTAATGAATCACTTATCATTCAGAAAAACTGAACAAAATACAAGAAAACCGCAAATACAAAGATCAAAATGACTTTAATTGCTGTCAAAGCAATCCTACACCAAACGGTGATCGGCCATATTTTTCACATGTGAAGAAAGCTATACGCGATGCTCATTGGACGTATCGCTTTCTTCACATGTGAAATATAGATATAGAATTCTATTTGATACATTTATAGCATAAAATTCTTTCTATATATGTGATAAAGTTATTTATCTCAGGTTCTACTAGGTCTAAACAATTGCTTGAAACGGGAGAATATTTTATAACTTAGGGCAGCACGAACTAGGAACATTTAGCTGATGCATTGATTATTGATTATTTTTTATCACAGACAATGCTGTACGTGCACTTGTGCCGACAAACAGTTTAGCTTTGTGTTTGCATGATAAAATTGTTTCATAAAGCAGAAATGCATTTAGGTGAGAATTTTTTAAACCCAAAAAAACTAGCTGTGAAAGTGACAAGGTAAGGAAATTATTGAAGCACAAACACGTAGCAAAAAATTTGTTTGTGTTGAACGTTTATTTATGTTTTCATCCAATTTGCATCGGCTTTAATCAAAGCAATGTTAAGAATTCTAGAGCAAATAAAGTACGATACAAGAATTGATAGGAAGCATTTGTGGCAAGCCTCTCCATTCTGTTTTATCTTCTCTCAGCACTATAATTACTATTAAATACTTATACAGAATGATTGAAAAATTATCAGATAACCCGCACAAGTTTTCTCCGTGTTTGTTTCGTCCGGCATTTGTAAGGTACTTTTAACTTTCATTTGTTCTCAAATTTACATGTACAGTAACAAATTACAAGCTCTCAAAACAACCAGACTTTGCTGAATAAATAAAACAGTTCATATAATGATGATCATTGTTAGGATTTTACATGTCATCAGGCTGTTTTTGAAAGCGGCAAACATGTTTTGTTTTGGATCATGTATAATAATTATAGTATAAAGGTTATATTGAATTTCATTCAAGTTGTATTTATCAATCATCAGGACTTCAAAAAATAAGAATCGCCAAACTTCTAGTCGAAAGATAGCTATCTCATGATTGTTTTGAGCTAAATAGAAGCCAAGAGCTGCTCTTGTTTCACACTGTGTTTCACACATTCTGCTTCAACGCATGCCATGCCATGCTAATGGAATTGTTACCCATTTAACAGATCTCTGTTATTCTAATGGATCCTAACGGATCTTAACAGCTTCTCTACCTGTGCTAACAGATACAGAGTTTTTGCTAACAACTATGCTGTCCCGTCTAACGGCCTGATGCTAACGGCTAATAGATACAATGACTCTTGCTAACAGTTGCACTCTCTGTTCTAACGGCCCAATGCTAATGTCTAATGCTTAGGCTAGTGCCTGTAATGTTTTTTAAGAAAACATTCTAACAGATGACTAACAGATGCTTAACACTTTTGCCCATCTAATGGATAAGCATTAAGGTACGTTTTCCTTTTCACAGTCACAATTATTATTTATTATGTTCCTGAACAAGATTTTGTATAACATTGGCTTATGCTCATTAACCATGAAAACAGCTGTATTTGATTGGCTGTATTTTGACTACAGTTCTAGCAGTATACAGTACTAAATGCAGTTACTGGTATTTTGATTGTCACAGCACTCATAGGCCAGTGAAATGGTAAATTCAGTGCAGTAAGGTGGCCTTTATTTTTCAGATATGTCCAGGATTGAACGCTAATGAGATTCAAATTCCTTATGATAAGCATCACAAAGTGTCCTCCTTGGTA
>OMLO01001943.1_pt1 | contig 16354 bp, 13 predicted proteins | sample 1674811 | NCBI WGS metagenome assembly OMLO01 (sample SAMN06265003, study PRJEB25207) | coral metagenome | isolation source: Coral host | place: Mexico:La Bocana,Puerto Morelos, Mexico | collected 2008-11-13 | reverse complement strand
AAGCAAAAAGTGGTCGATAACGTTAATAGACTTTGATCCCGCAATAGCCGTATCTAGCGGAATGGACGTGGTACACCCCTCTTTGCCGAAAGTGTCAAAATATGGCTCCCTTTCAGTCTATTGAGCAAGATAATTTCCTTCTTCACTCTCGCCTTCTTTTCCTCCTTTGAGGATTTAAAAGCGCGGTAAAATCGCCCCTACATGATGCAATCGTATCAATAAAATAAGTAAACAAAAACCCTAGATTCGTATACATTATAAAGCAGCTGAATATTTAAATATGCTTCACTTTTTACCTTCCTTGGGTTATATTGTCTTATATTGTTCGTAAATTCAGGAATCTGACCTGCTTCCGAATAGAACGGAACTCCTCGACTTATTCCATAAAAGGTTCCGATTGTTTTTTTTTTTTCTTTTTATCTTGATCAAGGTCGAGATTTTAGGTTTTGCTATATATATAGGGTGAGTTTGTTAAGGTGACAGGAAATTATATTCACAGTGAGTGAAAGTTCAAAATATTACTGACAGCAACAATACCATTTGGCTTAATGTCTTTTTTAAGAGGGTGATCGTGATCAATTACATAACAAAGAAATTTTGTACAAGCCAATTAACAAGGGAGGTACTTGGGGTGCTCAATTGCGCACATAAGAACACGCAAGAACATCACTAAATAGTAAGATCCGTGCGAAAAATGTTAGTCTCTCCGACCGCCACAAACGGGAAGACTACAAAATTCCCTATCACTTGACGTATTTGCAAATATTACTCAAGTATCAAATATTTCTTACGTATTCCGTGGTTCCTTCTAAAGTATTCTTAATATTCTTTGAAATTTAGTACAGAAAAAAAAAACTAAGGTCACGATACAAGCTACTAGAGCTGAGATTTCACGCCTTAGTTTCTCAACAATTTGATAATCTCACTCGCAAGTTGTAGCGTCAGCGTCTTCGTAAAAAATGGTGCGTGCCAACTATATCTGCATTGATACCGCACCTATAACAGGAAATGTTCGTGCATGTTGTGGCATTGATCAGGTGATTCGTCGCTTTGCTACAGACAAAGAAGACTCTAAGATGATCGCGTGGGATTTGATTCCGGACGTGATTTATTTCTAACATGTTGTCGGTAAATTTCACTTTACTACGGAAGCCACTTAAATATGCAGATGTTGCTTGAGGGCATATGCTCATAGCTTTTCCATTCCGTCACGTTTCCTCGTTTCAAGTGATCAACAAGAATATCAAGTTGTGATCAACAAGAATATCAAGTTGCCAAGATCACTCTAGATCTCATAAAATTGATCTTGTTACCTCGGGATTCTCTCTCTCTCTATTTTACTATTGTTCGAACTCGGGGATTTACATTACACAGTAAGGCAAATTCAAATGTACGGGAATTTTTTTTATAGAGTAACTGTTCGTGTACTTTTGCAAGCGAAAACACGTAAGTACATATCAGCTTGGAACCAATAAAAGTCATGAACAGCTGACTTTATACATGTAGCTTTCAAGTTTTCCTATTCTGTTCGATGTGAAAAAAATTTCCGATTTGCGCAAGATCACGTGATATTTATCTCACTGCCGATTGGTGGCTTTCCCTGGCGAGGAAATTGAGAGGTTGCAGTGTGCAAAAACAAAACAAAAATATCTTTCTGTTTCATAAGTATCGATCAAACGAATGAAAGTGAAAGGGAGAGCTCCGATAAGCGGCTCGATAACCACTTCTTTCACGCTGTAGTCTTCTTCAAGTGACGAAAGGCATTTGAATTGACCGTTTTATTGGTATCTTCACAAAGCATCACAGACGTACACCGTGCGCCTTGCCAGATCGCCAAGCTTATGAAAGGACCCGTGAGACACCTCATACAACTCAACTTGTACCTTATCTCAGAAATTTGGCCGTTCTCGTGGATGCTGGCTTTCTACGGAACGAATTTCGCAATCGTCGCTATTGGCATGTTCTACGTTATTGATTTTCGTCGTTTGTTTTGATGCGTCGCGTCGACTCATCGCCACTCCTTGCTTTCACCATCACCGTGGCGCAGCGATTAAAAGAATCTCGTCTTCTATGAGCCGAAACCGGGAGTGCTAAGTTTTGTACTAGAAAGGGAGCATTCGTCTGAGGCACGGTTATGTTTCAAGGAGCCTTGATTGACGTAAACAGGCATTTTCACACCAAACTGAGGAAGTCGCTTTTCTTGCCAGTTCGCCCGCCATATTAAACGACGGTAGCACGCAGTTAAATTTGGACGGGACGTCACCAAAACAAACTTCAGTACCACTTTCTAGACTCCTTACGGAAATATTTTACTTTCAAGAAAAAGCTTTCCACTCTCTCTGGTAAAGCTTAACTTTTTCATTCTTCTGCGTGCAGACAAAAGCATAGCTTATCTCAAATACGTAGCCTTGTGTTATTAAATTCTTATTGGAGCGCCTTCTAGACAGGGCGGGAGTTTCAAAACAATTATGAACGAAATCGATTACGAGCAAGAGCTACCACGTGAGCTGATCAAATGCGTCTTGGTTGGAGACACAGGTGTGGGAAAGACTCGACTTATTTGTGCACAAGCTCTTGGAGTTGGTATCCCTGCACCTCAATTAAAAGACACAAAACAACCTCTTCATTTTCCGACAGTGTTTGCCATCGATCAGTATCATGTTTCTCAGGAGATAAGGGAACGAGCCAACTTTCGAGTTGATGGAGTAGACGTGGCCTTGAGGCTGTGGGATACGTTTGGCGACCATGAGTTTAACCGTAAATTTGCTTATCAGCATGCGCACGTAGTAGCACTTTGTTTCGCCATCAACTGCCCTAAGACATTTAAGAATGTCAATGCTGTATGGTATAGTGAGATCAAGAAGTTCTGTCCAAGAACCCCAATTGTATTGGTAGGAATGCAGTCTGATTGGCGATTACATGGCAAAGACACTACGGTAAACACCAGCATTAGCTTGTCAAAGCGAATGCGAGAGTGCTCCCTTATTACTCCTGATATGGGACGTCAAGTGGCCAAAGAGATTGGTGCAACATACTATGAAACAAGTGTTGTAACTATGTGGGGAGTGCAGCATGTATTTGAAAATGCAATCCGCTCTGCACTGATCACCAGACGACAGACCAGGTTTTGGTCTTCACATCTGAGAGGGGTCCAGAAACCACAGCTTCAGCCTCCTTACCTTCCAGAAAAACCTGATGCTCCAAATGTCAGTGTGCCATCCTCATTATTCAAGGAAAACTTGAAAGGGTTGCTTGATAGTGGAAGATGTGCTGATGTGGAATTTCTTGTTCATGGTCAGAGCATCAAGGCCCACAAGGCAATTCTCTGTGCAGTGGCACCAACATTTGCCAAACTTTTCTCCTCCATGGAAGCTAAACTTCGCATTGGTTTTGGCATGTCACAAAAGTTATTGTTTCAAGATGCACTCGTGTTTGGAAAGCCAGGAAGCCTACCCAGAGGTTTTGTGTCTATTGATTCCTTCAACAGTGGCTGGACAAGTGAAGATTGCAGCTCTATCATTCAAGTGAAGGTGGATAACTTTGTTTCATACAGAACATTCGTATATATCCTTGAATTTCTGTATGGCGGCAACATCCCCCTTGAGGCATGCACTGAAGAACTTGAAGAAGCTGCCAGAAATCTTCAGCTTGTTAATCTTGTTGATTATGTTGCCAATGTACTAAACAATACAGAATACATGAACACTGAAGTCCACTCTCGGATGGTTCGAGAGATGGGTTCTTGTGCAAGGAAGCTGGTGAACTCTCAGATGTTCTCTGATATAGTATTCCAAATTGAAGGCCGGATTGTTGTGGCACACAAGCCCTTTCTAGTAGCACAGTGTGAAATGATGGCAGCAATGTTTATGACAGGGCATTTCAAAGAAAGTGGAGTGCAAGTGGTAAGAAATGTCTAAAGCTTTAAAGGCCTTACATACAGACATGTTTGAGTACAGAAGTCTATGTTCTTACTTTTGGCATATTTTCAATGCCCTCCCCCAACCCATTCTGCCATGTAAGACCTGACTCTTTTCAACAAAGTGTTAATAATACACACCAAAGAGGAGAACAGTCAAATTTTGGTTTCTGTCTGTTTCTTAAAAGTGTCTGTGAATCCATGGAGATGCAGATCTTCTGGTGGTTCATGTATATGACATTTAAACAATCAGAGTAAATGAAATAGGAGTTAAGTGATGTTGTATTCATTCTTTGAATACATATTGAAAATGAAAGAAATACTTTTTTGCCACAAATGTAACATTGAAGAATAACCTGAAAAGCAATGAAAAAAGGAAAAGATCAAAACTAATGCAACAATATATTTCAACGTTTAGTTTCAGAAGACCAGATTAATTATTGGGATTAGCTGCGTCATATTGAACATGTTAAACTGATTATACACAGCTTGAGGTTGTTTTGACACCTGGAGCCAATACTGAGTTCTCTTAGATTTAGCAATTTAAAATTTTTCTGCTATATTTTATATTCAGCCTGCAACCTTGCAGTTGTAATAATTGTGAATTTTTTCCTTGGAACTTACTTGCTTTTGTTGTTCATTTTGTAGTGGTGTTTTTAGAGCTGAATATATCACTTGTAACATGACATTTACATCATACTTCTTCCTTCCTTTTGTAGGTGGAATTCAAAGACACCAACTTTGATGCATTTTTAAAAGTCCTTGAATACCTCTACACTGGGCAGTGCCCAGTTTTAACTGCAGATGACATCATTGGTGTTCTGGCTCTGGCAAACTTCTTCTGTCTGCCTAGACTTGTTGCTCTTTGTGAAAAGCTTATTGTCAAGGAACTGCAGGTTGCTATGGCAGCAGATGAAATGGCTGTTACTGAGGATATCATTGGTATGGATGTACATTTTTGCTTGTTCAAACACTTAGGCCAGTTTTTTTCATGTACAATTTTCTTGTCTTTAGCAGTAACTGATTTTAGCGCAACCAATGGGGGCACATAATCTTGTTGGGTAGGAAGAGAGTAAATAAGGGAATCACTTTTGAGATTTCAAGTTCAACATTCCAAGAGAAATGTCATTTCTATGTGTGCCGGTGTACATGTATCATTGTGTATTGCATATACATGTTAACTGCACAAAACGGTAGTATGAGGTTTGGATCCATTGTCTTCTCTCGGAAGAAATTAACAATAAAATCCACTTGATGCACACAAATCTTAAGTTTTAGGTTGTTTTTCTAGGATATCTTCTTGAGGCTCAGATTCACAATGCCTCACAGCTGGAATCCTGGTGCATACACTTTATTGCAACACACTACAATGCTGTCTGCCAACAGTGTCCCAAGCATATCAAGAACCTTGATTTATCAACTCTCAAGTCCATTGAAACAAAGCGTTGGCCACCACCCAGGTATATTGTAGAGGCTGACTGGTATGAGAAGGCCACAAGAGAGCTTGATAATGAGAAGGAAGCAGAGAAGCTACGCAAGTCACACAAACACATCAGGCACAAGCGAAAGTGCAGCTGTTTGTGAGAGCCCCTTTAAACAAGGTGATATCACTACATGTACTGTCACTGCACTGATGCAGAATTAAGTAATCTTTTTCACTTTGTACATTAGATACAGTGGTAGACATCAAAATTGTGTCACTGCAGTTCTAGTTGTTATAATTAGATAGGTATATATTTTTTTCCCCTTAAGAGCATATTGCCAGTCTAGTATCTCCCTTCTTTTTCAACCCATCCTGAAGCATCTTGTACTCTGGACCAAGTCATCTAGGCTTCAGCACTGACTAGGGATCCTTGTGTTATGTGTCGTAAGCACTGAAGACTGAAAAGAGTAACATGACAAAATGCTAGGGATATCCAGGGTAAGTACATGTTGGTGTGCATCTACTGCCCAGAATGGAAAATGGTAGTGTAGACTTTCACGTATCCTGTAAACCATGGGAAGGCGCATTGTAGCCTGTAATTAATTAGTTTTTTTGGATTTTAGGGGTGTTGGCAGTGTATTGTGTTCAAGGAAATCACTTTTTCCTTAGCTGATCTGGAAGAAAATTAGATGACTAAAGTATCAGGCCCCAGTTGTTCAAAGGCGGTATAACGCTATCCATTGGACAAAGAGCTATCCAGCGAAAAGCTGTTAACAAAACAAAACAAACCACACTATCCACTGGACAGTAAGTTATCCAGTGGATAATATTAATGCACCTTTCAAACAACCCAGGCCTGAAGCTTATTTTTATTTGGGAGGACTTAAGTATCTTTTGTGAATCATACCTACAGTAAGTATTCCAATAGATTTACCACTATTGTGGAGAGTATTGATATAGAATATTAACAAATTAACAATTACAGAAGCATAACAAATGTGGATCCCATTAGCAATTGAGAAACAACTCTGTTTGTTCATGTAAAAACTTCTTGTACTTGTACTCACGTCTTGCTTTTCATCTTCAAGTTGCACTTGTTAATTTTGAAGTTATTTGCATCTTGAAATGTTAAGGACTATGTATGTTGTAAAGTGTACATGCATGTTTTGGTTACATTATTGAGAGTTACTGAGATTACTTTTCTAACAACATTGTAAGTATATACCATACTTGAAACAACTGCAGATTTGTTTATAGGAAGTATAGTACTATAGCTTATATTATTATATATGTCAAAGAGTTACTTCTATATTTTTCTTTTAAGCACCTTTTTCCAGTGTACACTGTTTATGCATAGTCACAATTTTACACTTATAATACATGTACTTATGAAGAAGAGAGAACCTGCTGTTATGACAGTCGCTCTGCAGTCTCTAAATATCACTTACAGTGTTATAGAAGAGTTCAAATTATTTGTAGTGTTATTGTTCAATTGTTTTTTTTTGGAGGGTCAAGTTACATTGTATAATGAACGTTAAGCACTTCATGTTGAATGTAGTGCTGGCTACATGTACATAAGCGCTTAAGCAATAAGAGAATTTTGAGATTTTTTTTGGTTAAGCATTGCAATATTTGTGGTAGTTTACTTCAACTTTACTTGTTGCTTGTTGCTTGCATTACAAACTACATGTACTATGATAACCCAAGATACGTACATGTAGATACACAGTGGCTCATAATTCCAGCTGTTGTCATGTGAAAGAAATGTGAAAGGCTTGGGCAAGAGCTTGAAAGCACTGCAGTTGCACTTTATTGTGTCTTACATATATGCCTGATCATAGTGTTGACTTGGGGTAATGTCACTGAGTAACATTCAGCAAGCATTATTATGGTAAATGACATTTCCTTAATTATTTGGGTGTAAATTATTGTTAACTGTTACAGGAGTGAGAGAGAGAGAGCCTGAAACATTGCCAAGAGTTACGTTAGGTGAACTAGGTTCTCTACATTTATTTGATGCTGATATGCCTTGAGTCTTAAATTTCACATCATTAGAATTATCCTTGTTCAGTTCTCTCTGCTAATGTGTACTTAATCCAGGAAGGCTATTTTGGCTTTCCCTAGAAATCCCAGCCACTTCATTACAGTAAATTTGAACTGGAAACTTCTAATTCCTAGCAAATGTGTAATTGAAATTAAAATCAAAGTCTAAAATGCATGGCCTGTGAGTTAAAAATGTTGAAAAATGGAAGTTTCCAAAATGAGTGTCTTGTTTGTCATTAATTTCATATTAAAATGACTCTCATGCAAGGCTTCAATGAATATTGATCATAATGTTCATCTCTCAGTGTAAGAGCTGTTGGCATGAGAGATTGTTCCCCAAATTTGTCGTAAAGTAAGTGCATGACTGTTCATTTATTTTATATATCATTGTTTTTTTCTTCCATTAACTAGACATTTAACTGGTATGATACAAAGTCTAAACAACTCATTTGTGTTCAGTTTATTAATAATGGCAGTAGTATTAACAGGGCTGTGCTCTAGAAATGCCTGGGTACCACAAGCAACTAGCATTTGCCTTTGACAACTGGAAAAACGTACTTTTTCATCGATAAGCTCAAGTGTTGGGCACCCAGGATTTCATCGGACTCCTTTGAACTTTTCCTGGACCACAGCCAGCTAGAGCATTGAATGTTTTAATGTTGCAACAATTCATTCAGTCATAAAATACACTGTACAGTAGATAAAGATCATGTTACTCAACTGTATAGCATGCTATTAGATCAGTTGCTGGTCAGTTCCTCTCTTCAAAATTAAAGTTGCATAGAAAATATAATAAATAATATATATCAAGTTTGACCTCATCTGTAAACGCCGAGAAGAGAGTTGGAAATGCAACATGCAGTGGTGTATTTTTGATGAACTTGTAGATGTTTTGAAAGATGATCAGACACGTTCTTAAAGATTTCACATATCATCTCTATCAAAACTAAAACTAATGAGAAAATGGAGAAATAAAATTGTAAAAATCTATGCTTATTATGATCAGATAACCAAACACTATCTCATTCCTGATTTCCTTTGTTTAAACATGACGAATTATTTTAAAATTAATGTGTGACAAGTTTCTGAGGAAGTTAAAATGCATAGAAGTGATTTTAATATTTTTAAGGGATTACCATAGCTCAATGTCAGTAGTGGATTTTGGAGCTGAATTATTTGAAACAAATTAGGTTGTAAACCTCTCTGGTTTTATGAGTATTGTCATTTTTGAGCAGTAATCATCAGCCCTTTTGACTATAAATGTGTAGATAATATACAAGGGAAATAATCATAGAAATACGCATATGGCTATCAATGTAATTCCTTTGAGATTTATTTTCTTAAGCTTTTATTGATTTTCTTCATAATTAAATGTAAGAAAATTTTGCTAATGTTACTACTAAGGCATGTATCTCCTTTTCCAATGATCAGCAGGTTATTACTCTGTTCAGTAAAGAAAGTGTTTTGTTTAAATGTTTTATAGAGATGATTTACTAATTAACTAATCAAATATTTACTAGTATATCAAATTATTTTAATTATTCATGTGTTATTAATATAAGATTTAAACATATATATATATTTAATAAACATGGTTGATCACCATCCCAGGCTTGAATATTTGCAATGTTTTTGGATGCACAAATCCAAGGGTAAACCACAGGTTACCAAAGCATGCTATCAGGGTTTGTGAAGTTTGTTTGTAAAGGAAAAAGTTGGCCAGCCTTTACCAACTTTTTAGATGGGGTTGTCTATAGGGATCAGACAGGGGGACAATGCCAGTAGTCTTAGTGGGGGTTTCAAGATCTATCTTTTTGGTAGGGTAATTTTTACCCTGTATGAACTTGAGTTCGATCAAAATTTGAAGTTGATTTTATCCCTATTGCACATGATTTTTGCATCATTAGTGGAGCGCTTGTAGCGAACAAAACGTACCAGTAAGAGATTTCCCTAAATCAAGCTCAACAGAAATACCAATGCTCATTTTCTCTTAAATGAGCATGGTGACCCCCACTTTTTAAGCATGAATTTTAAATCACAATGTTATCTAAAATATATATTGATTTGAAGAAAAGTTTAAAATAGTGCTAAAAAATATTTTGATTCTTCAGCCCAAAGGAATTATTGGCTCACTTTCTAGCTACTAGCATAACTAGCTCTCTGTTTAGTCTAAATAAATAACACTCTAGATAGCCTAAGTCAGCTTAGGTTGTCTATTGGTGCTGGCAACAAACTTTGGATGGATGATCAGTTGTCTCATTTTCATGGCAACCTGGTCGCTCAGCAAGTCAAACTGACGTCTTGTGGAACGAGTTGGGATTGTGAAGAACCTTGATATTGAGATGAGTTCTCCCCTAGGGTACTTTCCCTTGGTTGACTTTCCTCAAAACTCAGAATTTTCTCCTACTAACTCACAGATGGCAACACCGCATATTTGCCCATTTATTGCTAAGTAACCAAGCTGTGCCAACTACCAATACCTCACAAGACTGCCCATATAAAGCTAGGACTTAAGCATATAAAATCAAAGGCCCTTTCCGCTGCCTTATGTCGCATGTTTTAGAGTTGCGCTGGACATGTGACATTGTTTGTCTGTTTAATTCCTTTTCAAACCTGTAAACAATTTTGACAACATTAGTTGTTGCTTAAATTGATTAACACGCCTAGCCAGCTGCTGGAATTGTGGCGTACTTACAAAAGGACCATTAGAAAAGTTCTAGGGTGGAAATTTTCAGTTTACAATAAATTTTTTGGTCATTATTTATGCAGGTATCATCACGAACAGTTAGACATTGATCTTATCATACTGAATACTTTGATTATACCTGTTTGCGTATTCTCATAAAATCACTTGAAAAGGGGTTAGTTTTTAATCAGCTCATTGGAATCTGTAGATTTGTCTGATGCCAGTCCCCAATACAAAGTCTAGTCTAAATAGCATGACTGGACACTGACATTCATTCCACAAACAATAGCCCAAGCAGCTGTCACTTCAATGTTTTAAGCCCGCAATTTGCTGCCAAACTTGATTAAATCATGAGCGACTTGCATGAACTGTGAACATGATTACACAGGATTGGGCCTGGGGCGGGGGGGGGGGGTACTCAAAAAAGTTTTATACGGGGAGGCTCCGCCCCGAGGTTCAACCCCTTACCTTTTATATACCATTTTTTTCTGGAAAGGTACCCTTTCGTATGCCTTTTATTGGAAAAAGGCACCCCTTCCATATACCTTCTTAAGAAGACTTATGACTAAATCGTTAAAACAGGAAGTCTTCTCATTTTTTTTTCACATAGCGTGTAATAAATTAAAATGAAACAGTCATAAGTTGCGTCTGCTTGATCTGTTTTAATTCAAGGTCCTTTTTAATACCCGAATGAAGATTTTCCTACCCTTTCCTACCCTAAACTTGTGAAATCCCTACCATTTTATATACCTGAAGCCTGAAAAAGGTACCCCTTTCGGGGGGGAGCCTCCCCATATAGGCCATTATAGGGAGTACCCCCCAGGGGGGGGGATTGGGAATATGTAGAATAAAAAGGAGTCTTACACTTAAGGCATGCACAGGAACTTCACACAAACATTTACCTAGAGTCCTCAGACAGGAATGTCAGTATTAATTCTCATGACTGTCTAGATCACGATTTGTAGTTTTTGTGCACTAGTAAAATATCTGCATTTCATTCTGGATTTCAAAAGAAATAATGCAACATTAATAACCAAATAAACAACATCCATATGTTTGTCTAACAATTTAATTTTATTACAAATCAATTTACAACACAGTAAAAATGCACTGGCTCCTGCTAAAATAATAAAAGAAATGAACTACATGTATGTCACATTTTTAACATTAATACAATTAGTTGGATATACTCTTACTTGATGCTAAAGCACAGAGAAAGAAAAAAAGATATGAGTAGAACTCTTTTCTTTTGTTTCTCCAAGAGAAAGAGTTAAAAATTTATATATATACAGTTACACCTTGCTATTTAGAATTCTGAGGAGGAAAGACAAACAGATTGAAATTGTGGGGTTTAAAAACTAACTAAGAACCCAGTAAGCAATATGATGGAATGTATTTTTTTATTAACACCTGAGGACGAAGTTCCTTACAGTACACAAATGAAGTGCAATATAAAAAGCCCAAACTGTAGTTTTCAAATATGTTCAAAACTGGAGGGTGTGATGTCTTCATGATGTTTATTTTATATAGAAATAAACAGGGTTCATTTTAGGCAAAGGGAAACAGAAATCAGTTTGAAAGAGGGGGAGTTCAAAATAACTGAATTCCAATTAGCAGGGTCCATTACTGTATAACAATATTCTTATCAAATTTGGCCTTCTACTAGTAGCTATATTTTCAAATAAATTTACATTAAAAACAAGAGACAATGTTTCATGGGGATATCCAACACCAAAAAGAGAGTTGAAAAAACAAAGCACAGCAGAATATTTTTACCACATGCAAGGTGTTTGAATACCCAATAAAACACTGCCTTGAGTGTTTGATATTTTATGTCAATCAAAACAAAAACTAAGGAGTAAACAGAGAAATAAGTGCTAACCAGTGTCTAAACTAAACAACAGAAAACAATGAGATTATATCTAACAGTATAACTAATTGTGTTGTAACTATTCCATAGGTTTCCTAAAATCACAACATTGTACTTTAAGAAAAAAAAGACTGCACTAGCAACCTAAAGAATTCCCATAATTGGTAACACTCAATCTTTTACTCCACAATAGGAACAGCAAATGCACAATCTTGTTCAATTGCCAGGTTGTAATTTGCCCCTTGTCCACCTTTGTATTCAGAAGTCACAATCCTAAACCAACCCTCCTCTCCCCAAGGTACACCCCAGGAGTTGCGCACAATCCAGTACTCTGTGCCATTTTCAATACCCCAGCCAGCCACTGATACTATGTGATTAATCGCGGGATCAGGGTTATATTCTGTGTAAATTCCTCCTTCATATTTCTCCAGTGATGGAGTAGCCATGATGCCACAAGCAATAGGACCCCTGGCATATACTTCTGCCATCATCTTCTCGCGTCCTCTAACTGTGCCTGAAAAAGTGTGGTTACATTGCTTTACAACAAACCTTCTAAATATAACAGAGAAATTGCTGAACTTGTGATATGAAGGTGACGGTATACAGTTACAGTAACTCTTAATATCATTTCTGTACTGCATAAATAATATCCTAACATTGCAGAACAACTTATTCACAATCATTTTACAAACAAAATTCATCAAGAGGCATTGTTTTGCATTAAGTCTATTAACATTTTGTTACACTGAGCTCATAAATAACTCCAAGATGTGAATGAAAAATATATTTTGAAAGTCATCTCCTCTCAATGTTATAGCATCTCTTTCTTGTGAAATAATCATTCAATCATGTATTTTCACCACTAGGCTACCCACTTACCAAATTCACTGACTTTCCAGGAGGTGTAGTTCTTGATAGCATAGCATTCACCAAATGTGGTGCATGTGCCACACTGGTTGAATGGTGTGCACTTTTGGTCTTTGGCTTGATAATTATTGCATGTTTCACTGGGTATACCCTTTTTATGAGCATACTCATATACTCCCAGCATACCACCACCATGGCAAGTACCAGCATTGCCTGTTGAAAATCAACCATTTAGGAACATTGTTAGTACAAGCTGCTACACAACATCCTATGTACAGAAGAAAGTTAGAGTTGTTGGGGGATTTCCTAAAAATGTTACTGTCATTTCAATAATAAGGATGATCAAAGGATTTTTTAGGTTGAGAATTTTCAATTCCACAGGTTTTTGGGTATTGGAAAACTTGACAAGTATTTTTATGGGTGGGTTGATTTGAGTAGGAAATTTTGGGGGTTATAGCAAACAAACTGAAGATTCATTGTAGTGCCTAGACCATGCAGTTCTGCAAATACAATAAAACTTGTCTCAAAATGGTTTCAATTTGTTAATCCTTTCTGAGAAGGCTCAGATTTTCTTGGGGTTAATTTCTGGTCCAAGGAAATGTTTTTGAGGTTTTGATTTTTGCCCCTCTTTGACCATCCCTGATACTTGAAATCCCCTGAGAGGGAGGTCAAGAAGAACTTGTTAGTTTTTTCATATACACCAAAGTTCCTGTAGGAGGGTATCCCTCTCCAAGACTGTTTAAATAATAAGTGAGGTAACAGGAATGGATGTGCTCAATATTATTTGTTTATCTCACCAGTAGTTTAAAAGTAATATACAGGTACAAAAACATTTATTTGCTTACCGCAATCTAAGACATTTTGTACTGACAAGAGGTTGCTGGGCCATTTTCCTTTTCTCTGAATGTTGATTCTATCAGACATGGCACTAGTTGTACCCTGTGCCCAACATGAGCCACAATATTGAGGAATGTGTTGATTACGTGTCACACTGGCAAAGTTGCCTTTCTCAGGGACATCTCTCCAATCCCACTGTTTGGGAATATCTTCAACACTCAGGTATTCGTGTGGTTGTGGAGTTTTACTATTTCAGCAAAATAAGTTATTATCAAAATTAGTGTTTTCTTCTCTGTTCAAATAAACAAAAAAGGATGGACCATTTGTGCAGATTTCTTGTCTTAGACCAATATTAAACCTAATTTGCATCACAAGGTCAAAAGTTGTGAAAGACAGTTGTCATATGCAAATTTTGAAAGTGATGATTAAGCACTACAGGTAATAACAGCATCACAATCCTAATTTCAAAATAGTTTAAGCTCCCTCTATGAATGTCCAAGGGCTAAATTATTGCTCTACCAGTGTTATACATGGAAGCCTGAAGGGCGTTTTGATTCCACTGCCAGACTGAGTCTCAAAATTAAATTTTGTAAGCTTTTACTATCCTTGTAAAGCTTAGGTAAGTACAGGCATCCCAAGCTTACTGAGCGTTGTGAACATTTTACGGTATTACACTCAGCTGGATAGCACAGCTTAATATAAGAGATTTTAAGGGAATGTAACGATCGGTTATAACAGTACCAAAGACGGAAACGTAAATCAATAAGATCGACTCATTCGACTCTTCGTTCTGTGCTTCTGTTTCCGTGACGTTCGATTTCTGCAGCGACTTCACGGAAGCACGAGTATCAAAATGAAGATTCGAGATAAGTCGTTCGAATTGAATTACTACTCCGTATTTCGAACTGTTATAAACGATTGCTACATTTCCATGCAAACTTTTCAATTTACAATTGCGCTGTGTTACGTAACTCAGTGTATTTAAACGTTCACGGCTCCCAAGGAGCTCAAGCGACAATATCAGATTGATTTAGCAAAACGGACCACACGTCCTTGAACTTTCGATAAGATTTTCGGCAAGATTTTCAAAACCAAAGCTAATTTTTCAGATTTATTAGCTTAAATAGAGGTAAATACTCACATGACTTCTGCGATGTTTTTGTCAAACTCTGGCTGATAGCAACCGCCTTTGACGCCTCGAGGACCGCTGATTGGAAACATGAAAGCGAAAGACAATCCTAGGAAATTTAAATACAGCAACAGAGACTTCATGTTCGTGCTCGCCGTTCGAGGATCGAATTCAAATTCTACGTGTTCGTAAGCCGCAAAATTTCGCTTTGTAATGGTGTTCACGGAAGTCACAAGACCGGCACAATGTAGCCCATGTGACTCAATCCCAGTACGCGCGGAGTGATTTCATCATCAACAGGAGGAACCGAGCTCCTGTCAAAAATCATTTACTTTTTTCTATATCTTGAAACTAATTTGTAATCAAGGGTTAAATTCCAAATAGAAGATTTAAAAAAATAGTGCTCGTGTTTCACGTTCTCCAGGCAACCCGGAAATTGGTCATTCCGTTGACATTTGCAGAGGGAGGTAAAGAAATGAACATACTGTTTGTTTTACCGCGAGCTCTGTTTAACGCGGATACCAAGACTTCTTGTTTGTTAACTCAAAGTCTTGGCAAAATACATGCTGTAGATCAGATGACAAATGCCGCGAAAATTGGAAAGCCACGTGACTTTTTTTGATCCCAGTGCGCAGTCAGATCCACACGGTCAATATGGCGGTTTCAAAATGTGTTAGTGGAGGAGGAACGTCGATATTTTGCTAGTCTGCAGAATATTGCACCACTCTTAATTACATCTACTGTAACTTCTCAAAAGTGAGGACGGTTGATAACTTCAGGAACAGCTCAGTTTAATTTTTTCCATTCTGTTGGTGAGTAATGTGAGTGTTGTTCATGTGAGAGGTTTATTTTCTCAAGAGTGATGACAACTGGACGAAAAAGAGGCAAAGAATGTCGTCTCTGTAAGAGGCTAGGAAAGCATCATAAATTTTTCGTTCTGCAAAACTTCCAACTTCAATTGTAAGACTAGCAATAAGCAGTAATTAATTAGAAAGTGCGGGTGGCCATGTCTTTTGCGAGATGGAATATATATTGAAGATAGCGTGGGAGAAGCGAAGGAGATGCGCGGGGCTATGGGTCCCTGCTGGTGATTTATGCCGTTTAGATGCTTTTGATAGTGTTCCTATAAATTATTTTAATTTTATTAGAAGTAGTAGTATTATAAGAAATATGTTAATATTTAAAGACATTTTTCTTATTGTTATTACTATTACTATTATTATAATCATCATCATTATCAATGACGTTGTCTTCATCATCATCATCATCATCATCATTATTATTATTTTTATTATTATTATTATTATGGCATTCACGTAGTGCAATCGTAATCCAGTTTGTATCAATAATTTTTTTATGGATTTGTATACTGATTTGCTTGCCCCCCCCTGGGGGCAACTAAAATCATGAGCTCAGATTGCATGCAGTCACTTATTGTATAGATTCAAAGTCATAATGAACGTAAAGTTGCCTGAGAAAACTGTAATTATAAACGAGAAAGGAATGTGTTCCGTCGAACAAGGAGAAGCCACACAGAGGTTCAACAATCGTATTTAATGATTGCAATTCGATCTAAATACAAA